>Ga0214919_10005341_pt1 | contig 18301 bp, 18 predicted proteins | sample LL1503_MetaG_FD_177994 | JGI IMG/M metagenome (GOLD analysis project Ga0214919, IMG submission 177994) | Freshwater microbial communities from Lake Lanier, Atlanta, Georgia, United States - LL-1503 | ecosystem: Environmental > Aquatic > Freshwater > Lake | place: USA: Georgia | collected...
TTGAGGGCCTTTTTAAAAAAATTAATTAAATATAATTACTTACTTCCTGCAGGTGTTAAACTTGATGCAGTTTTGTAAATAACTAAACCGAATAATATTTTGTTAATAAAGTCTGCCAAGTTGTAAATAAGGTTTAAAGTAACCTCATTTGCAGAACCTGTCATATATCCAAAAAGATATCCTAATGGGTATACTGACCAACCGATTGTTACGATCCATTTACAGAATTCAAAACAATCTTTTGAGGCACCTGTTAACCTTGCTGCTTCTCTACCAGCTTCGCCCGAGAAAACTTCATATAAAATGAAGATCCATCCGGCCATACCAATAATAAAGCCAGCGTTAATATTCATATATCCAGCTTCGCCGAGATATCCACCTATTAACATAACTAATGTTCCAATAAGTAATCTCCAAAAAATTCCTGAAGAAACTTTTTTAACAGCTGAAAGTATAAAGTAAAATTCAATCATTAATAAAGGAACAGTTAATAACCAGTCAATATATCTAAATACTGTTGGTGATGTGCCAGTAGTTACCCAGACTTCTCTCATGTACATGTAATGCACAAATGCAATACCTGTAACTAAACCTGATAAAGTCACCGATGTTCGCCATGAAGCTTTGACTGAATTTCTTTCGATAAAAAAGAAAAACGTGCTAGCTAGCAAGGCCATTGATATTAACCAGAATGAAATTCCAGTTAAATCACTAGATTGTAGAAGAGCTGTTTTCATTAATCCCCTGTTTGTTTGTTTAAAGTGACACTAAAAATAAAGTAATTTGTTATTTATTAAAAGATAATTAAAACTAATAAAATCAATGATTTGTGGGTATTTTTATAGTTATAATTATCGTTACATTAGAAATGCTAATAAACAAACAAATAAATGAGCAATAAAGCAATAGTTATAGGTTCAGGTCTTGGTGGAATTGCATCAGCAATTAGATTGAGGGCTAAGAATTATGATGTCACATTAATTGAAAAAAATTCTGATTTAGGGGGAAGAGCAAGAACATTTTATAAAAATGGGTATACATTTGATGCTGGTCCAACCGTGATAACGGCCCCCTATCTTATTGAAGAGTTATTTTTACTCTTTAAAAAAAATATTAATGAATACGTAAAAATTATCCCATTACAAATTTGGTACCAATTTATATTCAGCGATTTATCAAAATTTAATTATACCAGTGATCATAAAGTTAATTTGCAGGAAATTTCAAAGATTAACTCCGAAGACATTATCGGATTTGAGAAATTATTAAAATTTTCAGAAAAAATATTTAACAAAGGTTATTTAGAGTTAGCGGACAAACCATTTTCTAATTTTTTTTTCATGTTAAAACAAGTGCCCTCTTTATTATTGCTCAAGAGTTATCTTTCAGTCTATAGATTTGTATCAAAATTTTTAAAAAATGAAAAATTAAGAAAAATTTTTAGCGTCCAACCTCTTTTAGTGGGTGGAAATCCATTTTCAACAACTTCAATTTATGCATTAATATTATTTTTAGAAAAAAAATGGGGAGTGCATTATGCTTTAGGTGGTACGGGAAAAATTGTTACTGCGCTAGAAAAACTAATGAATGAAATTGGAGTCAAAATTATTAAAAATGACGAGGTGGTTAAAATAATAACAGATAAAAAAAATATTTATGGTGTTGTTACTAAAAGTAATAAAACAATTAATGCAAATATTGTTGTTTGTAATGCGGATCCACCATTTGTATACAAACATTTATTAGATAAAAAACAAAATACATTTTTATTTGAAAAAAAAATAAAAAGAATGGATTATTCAATGGGTTTATTTGTTTATTATTTTGGATCAAAGAAAAAATATAACGATGTTCAGCATCACACAATTTATTTTGGTGACTCATATAAAGATTTATTAAATAAAATTTTTGAAGAAAAAATATTAACTGACGACATAAGTTATTATCTTCATAGACCAACAGCGACAGATCCTACGATGGCCCCAAAAGATAAGGACTGTTTTTATGTCTTAGTACCGGTACCAAATAACTTATCTAAAATAAAATGGGATCAAGAAGCAGAAAGGTTTAAAAAAATAATTATAAAAAAATTAAGCTCGACTTTATTACCTAATATTGAAGAGTACATAGAAAACGATTTTTACATAACACCTGATTACTTTGAGAAAGAACTTAGAACTCTTCATGGATCAGGATTTTCTATTCAACCGCTGTTTTCACAATCTGCATACTTTAGATTTCACAATAAATCTGAAATATATAAAGGACTATTCTTTGTGGGTGCAGGGACACATCCGGGTGCTGGAATTCCTGGGGTTTTATCTTCTGCTAAAATTTTAGATAAGATCGTACCTAAAATTATATGAAATCAGAATTTTATATAAAAAATTATGGAAAATCATTTTTTTGGGCAGGAAAATTTTTAAAAAAAGAAATATTTGCTGATTGTGCGATACTTTATGCATTTTGCAGGATTGCGGATGATCTTGTTGATGAAAATAGTAATTCAGCGAAAAAAATTGATAAATTTATAAAAGAATATTCAAATTCAAAATCTAAAAATATAATTATTAATAAATTCAAAAAAATTAAAAAAAAATACAATATTCCCGAAAAATTTATTAATGATTTGTTTTATGGAATAAAGTTAGACACAAAAATTGTAAATATTAAAACAAAAAAGGAACTTATTAAGTATTCATATTATGTAGCCGGAACTGTAGGAGCGATGATGGCATATATATTTAATACAACACATCCTAAAGCAATTAAGCATGCGATAGATCTTGGCATAGCTATGCAATTAACTAATATTGCAAGAGATGTTGTTGCCGATGCAAAGTTAGGGAGAATTTATTTACCTAAAGACTTTTTAAGTCAAAATATTAAGGTTGAGGATATAGTTAATAAAAATTTTAATCGCGATAAATTATTTTCAGCTATTACTACAATCATCATTATGTCTGAAAAGTTTTATAAAAGTGGAAATGATGGAATAAGATATTTGCCATCATCAATTAAATATCCAATATTTCTTGCAAGCTCATTATATAAAAGAATTGGACTAAATATTATTAATAGTAATTTGGATAAATATTTTAACTCTAGAATTTATGTTAGTTTTTTTGAAAAATTATTTATTACCTTAAAAGCATTTTTTGTTCTCAATTTCAAATATTAAATTTACAATTATCAATGAATAACTACGATTTTATAATTATAGGAGCAGGATGTTCTGGTTTGTCTCTTTTATATGAAATGAATAAAAATAATATTCTAAAAAATAAAACTTGTGCAATTTTTGATAAAAGAAAGCAATTTAGTAAAGATAAAATTTGGTCCTATTGGAATGTTTTTGAACATTCATTTTCAGACTGCTTATTAGATAAATGGGACAAGGTTGTAGTTAAAGGTAATGAAGAAATAGTTTTAGACTGTAAAGATTTTACTTATCAATCTGTAGATAGTGAAAAATTTTATAATAAAATATTAAAGAATATTAGTGATAATAAAAATATTAAATTTTTTTTAGACCGCAGCGTTGATGAAATTATTGAGGAAAATAGTCAAATAACAATCAAAAGTAAAAACGAGATATTTAAGGCGAATTTAGTTTTTGATAGCTCATTAAAAAACACTAACACTAATGACACTAAAATTTATCAACACTTTCATGGTTGTGAAATTAATTTTAAGGAAAGCATTAATTTAAGCAAATACCCAATTTTAATGGACTTCAATTGCGATCAAGGTAGTTGGACACATTTTTTTTATACTCTGCCTCTTGGTGATAAAAAAATATTTATTGAAACAACTTGGATTTCTAATCAACAAAATTTAACAAGAGAACAATATATATCGGAGATTAACGAATATATTCAAAGGAATTTAAATTATAAAAAAGAATATACTATTGAATACAATGAAACGGGTTCTATCCCAATGTTTCACTTTCAACCCAAGACTGATTACAAAAAATTAATAAAAATTGGAACCGCCGCGAATCTTACAAGAAAAAGTACAGGCTATACCTTTCTAAATATTCAAAAATTTACAAAAGAGTTAGTACAAAAGCTAATAAAAAACCAAAATATTACTAATACTCAAATACAATTAAAATATAATTTTTTAGATAGAATATTTATTAAAGTTTTACTTGATGAAAAAGGAAATATGCACAAAATATTTTTAAGACTTTTCAAAAAAAATAAGACTAAAGATATTATTAACTTTTTATCTAACAGCAGTAATTTTTTTCAAGACATAAAAATAATTCTAAGTATGCCTAAATTAATTTTTATTAAAAAATTACTAAACTTTTAATATGAATTATAATTTAAAAAAATATTTTAATGCTATTAACGTTTTCTTTTTATTGTTAATTTCTATTTTAACAGCAATTAATTTTTTTTTAGATTTATCATCTACATATATATATTTTTTTTGTTTTTTATTGATTGCAACCATTGGTGTATCTCATGGTGCTTATGATGGTAAAAAAGGCGAGATTTTATTTAATAATAAATTAAAAAATTGGAAATTTATTTTTTATTTTACGTATGTTGCATTAGTTATTTTAGTCTTTGTCTTTTGGTATTTAAATCCATTGATCTCACTAATAATTTTTTTATTTGTATCTTCTTTGCATTTTGGAAAGGAGGATTTAGAGATTTATTTAGATAAAAAATACAAATATCATCTATTTATTTTTTTTCTAAAAGGTTCATTAATTATACTGCTTCCATTATTTTTTAATTTTGAACAAACCAATATAATTTTTAATACAATCCTTTTTTCAAAAGATTATGTCTTGTTATCAAATAATTATATAAAATTTTTTTTGATACTAAATTTATTAATACAGGTTCTATTTTACTTATATATTTATTTAAAAAAAAATTTAACAAGAAATGACTTTATTGCAATTATTTTTGAAGTTTTTTTAATTATTACGGTATTTTATTTGTTTACTCCAATAGTTGCATTTACTTTATATTTTTGCTTCATGCACTCTCTTAAAAATATTCTTGTTATTTCGAATGAACTTAATCCAATTCTATTTAAAGGCTTTCAAATATTTGTTAAACAATCATTATTTTTAACTTTAATCACTTTTTTTATTTTATTTATTTGTTTAATTTTTTTAATAAAATTAGACCTTCTTGAGAACTCGATTGAAAAAATTATTTTTATTGGCTTAGCTTCTTTAACGCTTCCACATATAATTTTACATTATTTTTCAGAAAAATATTAAAATACCAAAAATCTAAAGAAAAATACTTTATTAATAGCTAAATTCTTAACTTTAAAACTACATATCTTTTTTTTTACTATTAAATTAACTTAATAATAATTGGGGAAAAATTGAACAATAAATACGATAATTTATATAAAACATCTATTTTAGATCCTGAAAAATTTTGGGATGAAGCTGCAAAAGATGTTAAATGGTTTTCACCCTACAAAAAAGTTTTAGATAATTCTAATCCTCCGTTTTATCGTTGGTTTTCTGAAGGTAAAATTAATACCTGTTTTAATGCAATCGATAGGCATGTTGAAGAAGGGAATGGATCTCGTTTAGCTATTATTTATGACAGTCCCGTTTCTTCTAAAAAAATTTCATTTAGTTACTCTGAAGTAAAAAAAATAGTCTCTACTTTTGCAGGGGCGTTAAAAGATTTTGGAATAAAAAAAAATGATCGTATCATCATTTATATGCCTATGATTCCGGAGGCAGTTTTTGCTATGCTTGCCTGCGCAAGAATAGGTGCTGTACATTCCGTTGTCTTTGGAGGTTTTGCGGCAAACGAACTTGCTGCAAGAATAAATGACTCTGAAGCAAAATTAATTATTTCTGCTTCTTGTGGTTTTGAACCTGGAAGAACAATTCAATATAAACCGCTTTTAGATGAAGCAATAAGACTTGCAACTCTTAAGCCAAAAAAATGTGTAATATTTCAAAGAGAAAATAATTCTGTTGAATTAGGGGTTAACGATATTAGTTGGCAAGAGTTTATAAAGAATGCAAAAGAAATTGATTGTGAACATATGGACGCTAATGATCCTGCTTACATACTTTACACTTCTGGAACCACAGGAACTCCAAAAGGTATTGTCAGAGACATTGGTGGTCATATTGTTGCTTTAAAATGGTCAATGAAAAATATTTACAATATTAACCCTGGTGATATTTGGTGGTCGGCAAGTGATATTGGTTGGGTTGTTGGTCACTCTTATATTGTTTATGGACCATTGTTTCATGGATGCACAACAATATTATATGAAGGAAAACCTGTCGGAACTCCTGATGCTGGTTCTTTTTGGAGAATAATATCAGAATATAAAGTTAAATCATTATTTACAGCCCCTACTGCTTTTAGAGCTATAAAAAAAGAAGATCCTGAAGGAAAATTTTTTAAAAAATATGATTTATCTAAGTTTGAAATATTATTTTTAGCTGGAGAGAGAGCTGATCCAGATACAATTAAGTGGGCTGAAAACTTATTAAAAAAACCTGTTATAGATCATTGGTGGCAAACAGAAACTGGATGGGCAATAAGCGCAAATTGTGCAGGCCTTGGTTTGTTTAAGACTAAATATGGTTCTGCTGGCAAAGCAGTTCCTGGTTATAACATTCAAATTTTAAAACCTGATGCTACACAAGCTAAACCATCTGAAATGGGAGATGTAGTAGTAAAATTACCTCTTCCTCCAGGAACTTTTCCAACATTATGGAAAGCAGATAAAAGATATAAAGAAAACTACATGGATCCTTATCAGGGTTACTACAAAACTTATGATGCAGGACACATTGATGAAGATGGATATGTGTGGATTATGTCTAGAACAGACGACATTATTAACGTTGCAGGACATAGACTTTCAACAGGCTCGATGGAGGAAATATTATCAGAAAATGCTAGTGTTGCAGAATGCGCCGTGCTTGGAATTGCTGATAATTTAAAGGGTCAAATACCTCTTGGTTTAATTGTATTAAAATCTGGAGTGACAAAAAAACCTGAAGATATTTCAAAGGAATGTATTCAAATGATTAGAGATAAAATTGGACCTGTGGCTGCATTTAAAAATATAGTTGTTGTAAAAAGACTCCCAAAAACAAGATCTGGAAAAATTTTAAGAGGAACAGTTGGTAAAATAGCAGATCAAGTTCCTTATAAAATGCCAGCTACTATTGATGATCCTACTATTTTAGATGAAATTAAATCTTCTTTGATTGAATCCGGAATAATTAAAAATTAGAATTCTAAGGGTTTTCCAAATTTAGTATCAACGATCTTTTTATCCCAAGAAGCAATTTTCCCATTTACAATAGTTCCGATTGGGAAACCTTTTACGGTTTTATTATTAAAAGGCGTCCATCTACATCTACTTGCAATCCAATCATTAGTAATTTTAAAATTTAAGCTCATATCAATAACAGTAAGATCCGCATAATACCCTTCTTTGATCTCTCCTCTTTTTTTAATATTAAAAATTTTACAAGGATTAATACTTAATAATTCGACCAGTCTTTTAAATGTAAGTTTTTTATTATTTACATGATCTAACATAATAGGAAGCATAGTTTGAACACCTGTCAAACCAGAGGGGCTCTCAGGATATGGTTTTTGTTTTTCTTTTAATGTATGTGGAGCATGATCCGATCCGAGCACGTCAATAGTTCCATCTAATAATCGTTTCCATAAAATAACCTGATGATCCTTGGTTCTTATTGGGGGATTCATCTGCGCCAAAGTTCCAAGATCATCATAACAATTAGGAGCAAACAAAGTTAAGAACTGCGGTGTTGTTTCAACAGTCACATATTTTTTATTGTTTGCTAAAAAATCTGCCTCTTCTTTAGAAGATACATGTAAAATATGTATTCTTTTCTTATGTTTGTTAGCAAAGCCAACCACTTTTGTAGTAGAAGTTAATGCGACCTCACAGTCTCTCCAGACAGGATGGGTCTTGACATTCCCCTTTTCGATTAAAAATTTTTTCTTTTGTAACAAATCATCGTCTTCAGAATGGATTGAAACAACTCTTGGGCTTATTCTAATAACTTCTTCAATAGCTTCGTCTTTTTTTACAAGCAAAGTTCCAGTGGATGAACCTATAAACATTTTGATTCCACAACATCCTGCTAGATTTGTAGTTTGTTTTATAAACTCAAAGTTATTCTCTGTTGCTCCAAAATAAAATGCGTAATTGCAATACATTCTATTTTTTGCTCGATCTAATTTATCTTGAAATCTTTCAAAATTATCAGTGGCTGGGTTAGTATTAGGCATTTCAAAGACAGATGTAATTCCTCCTAAAATTGCAGCTTTACTCCCGCTTTCTAAATCTTCTTTGTCTGGATTTCCTGGCTCTCTAAAGTGAACCTGAGTATCTATCGCACCTGGAATAATTGTAAGGCCTTTAGCATCAAGAACTTTACCTGCACCTTCATTGATTGAGCCTATTTTAATAATTTGATTATCTTTAATTCCAATATCAGTTTGTGTAAGATTATCATTTATAAAACAATGCCCGTTTTTTATAATTAAATCATATATATTGGACATCTAAAATTTAATACACCAAAGTAGATAAACGTACAATAATGGAAACAAATAAAGCTTATATAACTTCCAAAGGTTTTATTAGTGTTAAAGGTGAAGATAGTATCGATTTTATTCAGAATATTATTTCTAACGATATTAAAAAAGTAACAGATAATAACTGTATATTTTCTTCCTTATTAACTCCGCAAGGAAAATTATTATTCGAATTTATTATTTTTAAAACTAAAAATATTTTCTTAATTGAATGTAATAGCGAATTAATAAAAGAATTATTCAATAAACTCTATAATTACAAATTAAGATCTAAAGTCGAAATTAAAATTGAAAATGATTTAATAGGTATTGATATACCTTTTACAAAATTTAAAAGTCTTAATATTAACAAATTAAATCTAATTAATTATAAAAATTACCTAATTTTTGAAGATCCAAGAATAAAAAATACTTTGGCAAGAGCAATTATAGAACAACATAAAATAAAAGAATTTTTGAGCGATCTAAATATTGAGTTATCTAATGAAAAATATTTATTAGAAAAAAAACTATTTGATCTAGGAGTGCCGTCTAAAGATATTCAAAAATTACAAAATCAATTATTTTCTCTTGAGGCAAATTTGCTTGAATTAAATGGAATAGATCAAAAAAAAGGATGCTACATTGGTCAGGAGAATACTGCTCGAATGCATTTAAAAAACAAAGTCAATAAAAGATTATTCGCACTCCAAACTATAAGTGGAAAAGTTAAAGAAGGGCAAAAAATTACTTTGGATAACGAAGAGATTGGAAAAGTTTTAATAGACGATTTATTTCCTTTTGCTTTAATTAAAATTAATAAAGACAGCAAAAATTTAATTAGTGATAAAGAATTAAAAACAGAGACAGCCTCTATAAAAATTAATATCCCAAACTGGATGCTTATCTAAGGAAATAGCGTCATTTTAACTAATTTAAATATTAATTTTACTATAATAACTTAGTCAATTATCATTTATTAATTATTAAAATTTATGAGTTCCCAACTAGAATTTACAAAAGAAATTAAAAAAAATACCGCAGGTATTTATCAAAAAATAAAATCTGTTGTACCGGCATTAGACTGGCCTCTACACGCTCCTTATATTTATAAAATCAACGAACTTAAAAAAAAAAAGAACGCAGTTATTTTAGCCCATAACTATCAAACTCCAGAAATTTATCATGGGGTTGCTGATATTATTGGTGACTCTTTAACTTTAGCAATTGAAGCTGGAAAGACTAAGGCGGATATTATTATTATGGCTGGTGTTCACTTTATGGCTGAGACTGCAAAAATAATGTCTCCTAATAAAAAAGTTCTTATTCCAGATATGAAAGCTGGGTGTTCCCTTGCTGAATCTATTACCGCAGAAGATGTTAGAAAATTAAAAAAACAACACCCAGGCGTTCCGGTAGTCACTTATGTTAATACGTCTGCTGAAGTGAAAGCTGAAACAGATGTCTGTTGCACTTCAGCTAATGGCGTAAAAGTTGTTGAGTCCTTAGGAGTAAAAGAAGTTATATTTTTACCAGACGTCTATCTTGCAAAATATGTTGCTTCACAAACTAAAGTTAAAATTATTCCTTGGCATGGAACATGCATGGTTCATGAACAGTTTACAGCTGAAGAATTAAATCAACTTAGAAACAGTTATCCTGGTTTAGTTATTGTTTCTCATCCTGAATGTCCTCCTGATGTGATTAAGGCTTCTGATTTTACTGGCTCAACATCTGGAATGATTCAATATGTTAAAAATAACAAACCTAAAAATGTATTTTTAGTCACAGAGTGTTCAATGAGCGACAATGTTCAGGTAGAAAATCCTGAAATCAATTTTGTTAGACCGTGTAATTTATGTCCTCATATGAAAAGAATACAATTACCAAAAATCTACGATTGCTTAATAAATGAAACAAATGAAGTTTTGATTGATAAATCTATAATAGAAAAAGCAAAACTTCCTATTGAGCGTATGATTAAAGTTGGTCGCCAATCTAGTCTTGCCTGATGGAAAGTTTACACACTACTGACGTTATTGTTGTTGGATCTGGAATCTCTGGATTAATGACTGCCATCTGTCTTTACCCAAGAAAGGTTACTTTAATTTCTAAAAAAAAATTAGGTGAAGCTTCATCAAGCGCTTGGGCTCAAGGGGGAATTGCTGCTGCCGTTGGTAAAGATGATAGTCCGAAAATTCACTTTGAAGATACAATAAAAGCAAGCTCAGGCTTAAGTGATGAAAAAATTGTTAAAATTATAACTGAAGAAGCATCTTCTATTATTAAATTTCTAGAAGAAAAAGGAGTAAATTTTGACAAAGATGATCTTAAAAATTTTTTAATGTCTCAAGAGGCTGCTCATAGTAGACGTAGGGTATTAAAAGTAAACGGCGATAGTTCAGGAAGAGAAATTATAAAAACTTTGATAAATAACATTCAAAAGTTAGAAAATATTACTATTCTAGAGGATGTTACCGTTGATGAAATTATATCTGAAAATAATAAAGTCCTTGGTTTAATAGGTCGTCATGTTGGAAAAAATATAGTTAATAATTTTACATTTTTTAAAGCACCTAATGTTGTTCTTGCAACAGGAGGTCTTGGTAGTATTTACGAACACACGACAAATCCAAGAGATATTTATGGTGAAGGGATTGCAATGGCAGCAAGAGCCGGTGCTGTTCTTTCTGATATGGAATTTGTTCAATTTCATCCAACAGGAATGGATGTAGGGCTTGATCCAACTCCTTTATTAACTGAAGCGCTTAGAGGTGATGGTGCTAAACTAGTTGATGAAAATGATAAAGAATTTATGACGTCAATTCATCCAAGCGCGGATCTTGCGCCGCGCGATATCGTTGCTCGTGAACTGCAAAGATTAAAAGATCTTGGTCACTCAACATTCTTAGATTGCAGAAAATTCTCAGATGAACAACTGCAAACATTGTTTCCAAGTGCTTATAATTTTTTAAAAAAAGCTAATATTGATTTTACTAAAGAGAAAATACCCGTAACCCCTGCCGCCCACTATCACATGGGTGGTGTATTCGTTGATGAAAATGGAAAATCATCTATTAAAGGTCTTTGGGCTTGCGGTGAGGTTTCTTCAACGGGTGCACATGGAGCAAATAGACTTGCTTCTAATTCTCTACTTGAAGCTTTTGTTTTTGGCAAAAGAATAGCAACTTCTATTAATTCTGAGGTTCTTAACAAAGCTGAAGACAAAAATATTAATTTTCAAAAATATTTACCAAAAGAAAAAACATCGTCACGAATTAGAGCAAAAAAATATATTTGGCAGCTTAGAAATATTATGAGTGATCTAGTGGGTGTTTATAGAAATGAACAAAAACTTAAAAAAGCATTTGTTGAAATTGATAGAATAGAAAGAGAAGCAAAAGATTTATCTGCTAAACTCAAAGATATGATTTTAGTATCAAGATTAATCACTTATTCGGCGTACTTGAGAAAAGAAAGTAGAGGAGCCCATTTTAGAAGTGATTATCCAAAATCTAATGAGAAGTTTTTATTTAGAAAACAAATTACTTTAAAAGAAATGCAAGAATTCTTAAATAAAAAAGAATATATAGAAAAAGTTGCTTGATGGATGTCAAAATCTAAACTTATCACAAGCGGTTATATAAAAAGCATTGTTGGCGCAGCATTATTTGAAGATCAAGCTCAAAAAGATATTACGACTGATCTTTTAGTAAATAAAAATTCTATTACTTCTGCAAAAATTGTTGCAAATCAGGATGGAATTATTGGTGGATTAGATTTTGCAGATGAGGCTTTTAAACAGATTGATAAAAAAACAAAATTAAAGAAAAAAGTTCAAGAAGGATCTTCCATAAAAAAAGGTGATATTATTGCTGAAATTAAAGGATTAACTGGTTCTATTTTAAAATCAGAAAGAACAGCGGTTAATTTTTTAAGCTTAATATCAGGTATTGCAACAAAAACCCATTATTATGTTAACTTAGTTAAAGACTATAAAATAAAAATTTGTTGTACTAGAAAAACTTTGCCAACACTAAGAGCTATTCAAAAATATGCTGTAACTCTTGGAGGGGGTACAAACAATAGATTTAATTTATTTGATGAAATATTTATAAAAGATAATCATATTTCTGCATCACAAAACATATTTGATCTCGTGCAAAATGCTTTAAGACTAAATAGGAGTGGCAAAATTATAACAGTAGAAGTCGATACTTTAAGTCAACTAGAAGCTATTCAAACACTTAATTTTAATAGATTATTATTAGACAATATGAGGCCAGATGAAATTAAAAAAGCTTTAAGTATGGTCGGCAGCAAATACGAAACTGAAGCTTCTGGCAATATTAATGAAAAAAATATTCTTGATTATGCAAAGACGGGTGTGAATAGAATTTCCGTTGGAAGACTGACCCATAGCCCACAAAATCTAGATATTTCCCTAAACTTTAATTAAATTTAATTTTAGCAACTAAGATTAAAAATGCTAAAAATAAAGTTACAATGTTTGCAAATATTATAGGTAAATTATTGGTTAACACTCCATAGACTAACCAACTAGCAACGCCCATTGTAAATATTAAAAACATCCACAAAGAAACATCTTTGGTGCTTTTAGTTTTCCAAACTTTATAAGCCTGTGGAACAAAGGCAATTGTTGTACAAAAACCAGAAAAGAAACCAATATAAGTTATGTATTTTTCCATTAATTAACCAAACTTAAATCTTTTTTATAAACAGAACTTTGAACTTTAAATAAATTAAGCAAGGTATGAGGAAGGTAATCATGATTTAATTCTTTATTAGCGATGTTTTTAATTTTAGATAAATTAATATTTTGGTTTTTAACTATTTGATCTGAAAGCCATAAAACCATTGCAAAGTTTGTTTGTTCTTTGGGTGCAATTTTTTTTGGAAGGCCATGCAAATAAATGCCGTTCTCCCCTAATGACTCTCCATGATCTGAGGCATAAAACATGAATGTATTATATTCTTTCTTTTCTTTTAAAATATCTATCAATTTTGAAAGTACGTAATCTGTATAAACAATAGTATTATCGAAAGCATTGTTCAGTTCCTCTTTACTACAGTTTTGTGGGGTGTCGTTGTTACAAAAGGGTTTAAATTTTGCAAATTTTTCAGGAAATCTTTTATAATACCTAGGGCCGTGCGATCCCATGGTATGCAAAACAATTAAAATATCTCCTTTGTTATTTTTTAGAATTTGATTTGTTGTATCTAATAACTTCTCATCTAAAATGGTATTTTTATCTTCCCCTCCAGAACTTGTAATAATATTAAGTGTTTCGATTCTTGTGCAAACATTTTTGCAACTTGAATTATTATTAACCCAAACAGTTTTAACGCCGGCAAAAGATAAAACATCAAGGACATTGCTCTGATTTTTTGCCTTTGATTGAGTGTAATTTTTTTCTCCATTTAAGAAAAACATACATGGAACTGAGTAGGCGGTTGCAGTACCACATGATATTGTGTTCTTAAAACTAAAGACTCCTTTACTCTTTAAATAAGAGTTAGTTTCTTTTTGATATCCATTTAATGAAAATCTATCTGCTCTAGCTGTCTCTCCAACAACCATAATTCCAATAGTTTTTTTTCCAGTTTTTATTAATTTCGCATCCTCTCCTAATTTTGTAAATTTAGTCTCCCCTTCCAAAGATAATTTTGCTAATCGGTAAGTAGAAGTTAAGGTGTATAAAGGAGTGATATATTGATTAAGCGTATTATTTTGTCTTGTAATAAAACTTACCTGTTTAAAGTTTGCAAAAGTTATGACCGCAACTATTAAAAAAATAGTTACAGTAGAAGATAATCTTATAAGTAAATCTCTCTTAAAAGATCCATATTCAATCTCGATAAAATAAATAATGATACTTGGAATAATACCGAGAAAAAAAATATGAATAAAAAAACCAACAGACATTAAGTCCATAGCTTCTTTAACATCCGTTTGAAGAGTATTAATGATCATCTGCTCATCAACCGTCACTCCAAATTGATGGTTATAAAAACTTAAAACTGCTGAAAGAATAATTAAAAAAATTGCTAATGGTTTGAGAACATACTTTTGTCCAAAAATTAGCAATAAAATTGAAATTGCTGAAATTATTGCAATAATAATTGCAAAAAAGAAATAAATGGATGCGAAACTTGAAAATCCAATGTTCCCATGAAGAATTTTTAAAAACTTTAGATTAAAAGCAAAGGTAATAAAGAGCGAGGTAAGTAATATAAAATAATAAAATTTAACTTTCTTTCTTAAAAAAGACATTTAAATACTTTTTTTAATTAAAAGATTCTCTATTCTTATATTTTTTTCTATTACCTGCATTAAAATTTCTATCTTTAAAGTCTTTAGATTTTTTACTAAAAAATTTTGGCTTTTCTCTGTCGCTTTTTCTTCTATAATCTTTTTCACCACCTTCTCTTGGTTTGTGCTCTTTAAAACCTTCAATATTTTTAGGCTTAAATGCTTCTGTATATTTATTTCCTCTAAATCTATCTGTAGGCTTATTTTCTCGAGATCTTTCTGCTGGCTTATTGCCTCTAAATCCTTCTGAAGATCTACTACCACCAAAACTAGATCTGCCTCCTCTATTTCTTTCTCTTCCACCACCTCTTTTTTTATTTTTATAATCCCTTTGAAATCCACCACTTCCAGTTCTGCCTTTAGAGAAATTTTCTTTCTTTTTAGTTGGATCTAATAATCTCTCAATAGCATTCCACTTTTCTCTATCACTACTAGTGATGAAAGATAAAGAAGAACCCTCTGCTCCTGCTCTGGCAGTTCTTCCGGTACGATGAATATAATCTTCAGCAACTTGGGGAAGGTCATAATTGATGACATGTTCAATATGAGGAACATCAAGGCCTCTTGCTGCAATATCTGTTGCAACCAGTATAGTAAATTTCTTATTTCTAAAAGCGCTCATCACAGTAGTTCTTTTGCTTTGTCTTAAATTTCCATGCAAAGCGTCTGCTTTAAATTTTTCTTTACAAAGTTTAGCTGCTAAATTTTTTGAATTATGTTTTGTTTTAACAAATACTAAAATTGAGCCAGTTCTTTGCTGTAATTGCTTAATTAACTCCTGATATTTTTGCTCTTGTTTTATATGAATAACTTCTTGTTTAATTTTGATAGATGGCACATTCGTTGCCCCTATAGAAACTCTTTCAGGATTTTTTAGATATTTAGATGACATTCTAACAATCTCTTCAGGTATAGTTGCTGAAAACATTAGTGTTTGTTTTTTTGCTGGCAGGTGTTTTAATATTCTATCAATTTGAATTCCAAAGCCCATATCAAGCATACGATCTGTTTCATCTAAAACTAAAAAACCTGTATCTGATAATTTTAATGACTTTCTGTCCAAGTGATCATTAATTCTACCTGGTGTTCCTACGATAATTCTTGGACGTGATTTAAGTTGTCCTAACTGTTTATGCATCGACTCTCCTCCAATTAAACACGCTGCTTTAATTGGATTATTTTTTCCAAGCAATTGAATAATTACGGCTATCACTTGGTTTGCAAGTTCACGCGTTGGAGTTAGCACTAGAGCAGAACCTTGTTTTGCTCTAGTTAACATTTCAATTAGAGGAATACTAAACGCTGCAGTTTTTCCTGTTCCAGTTTGCGCTGAACCTAAAATATCACGACCTTCTAAAGCAAGCGGTATAGAACTTATTTGTATAGGAGTTGGCTCTATAAAGTTCATTCGCGCCAATGAATTTTTTAAGTTTTGTGAAAGGCTAAAGCCTTCAAAGTTAATCATTTAAGTTTGGGAAAGTTGTAAGTAAAAATTTAATAAAATTATTTAATAATAAAATGTAACACTTATCAGTTAACAAGCTTATTTAAAGCTTTATTGAAGGGTAATTTGGCTTTGTTTCACCAAAATCGATTAAGAAGCTATTTTATTGTGTTCTAAATACTTAACTTTGTCACTATCTAATCTTTTAATTTTTTCTTTTTTATTTTTTTGAACATGGCCAGAAATATCAGCCCCTTCTAAAACAGTTAAATTATTTTCAAAACGAAGGTTCCCCCTAACAACTCCTTTGCCCCCAATATAAATATTTACAGACTCAATATTACCAACCATACAACCCAAAACCTCAACATCCTCTGCTTGAACTAATCCTTTGACACTCCCAGACTCTAATATTGTTAATTTTTTTGCTTTAATATTACTTTTAACTTTTCCAGCAATCTCAATTTCTCCTTTGCAATCTATTTCTCCTTCAAAACGTAAATTTTCACCTAAATGTGAAAAACCATGAACCTGAGATTTTTTATCTGATTTAAAAAACATTATTATTCCTTGTGATTATTTTTTATTTTTTTCTTGTTGAACATCCAATTTCTAATTGTGCGCCCTCATCAACGACTAGATTTCTATGAGATAATTTGCCACTAACTTTAGCTGAATTATTTAAATGAATTCTATCTGAAGAAAGGTCACCTGTTACTTGCCCTCCTACTTCAATATTATTATCTGATGTTAGATTGCCTGTAATATTTCCATTTTGATGAATAATAATCTCTTCAGCCTTAATGTTTCCCACAACTATTCCGTCAACAGTAATGCTATCTTTTTCAATAATATTACCGTGGAATTTTGTATCTTTTAAAATAACTGATGGCATATAAATTTAAAATGCCTATTAAATCGAGAGTAAAAGAATTAAGATACAATATATTTTATATATAGAAGTTATATAGATATTTTAAGAAAATATATGAAAAATATGATAATTATAACATTATGAAAAGAATTGAATCTTTATTAGAAAAAACAATTTTTGCATCACGTTGGATACTTGCTCCTTTTTATTTAGGACTATCTCTTAGCCTTCTTGTTTTATTATATGAATTCGTCCATGAAATTATTGATTTTATAAAAATTGTTAATTCCACAGATATCGCTGGTGTTTTGCTTTTTATTTTAAGTCTTGTTGATATTTCCTTAGCTGGAAACCTTTTAATTATTGTTATCTTTTCTGGATATGAAAACTTTGTATCAAAGATTGATGTTAAAAATCATGAGGACAAACCTGATTGGATGGGTCATGTTGACTTTACCGATCTTAAAATTAAATTAATTTCTTCAATCGTTGCAATATCAGGAATTCATCTTCTAAAAATATTTATGAATTTAAATAATTACGATAAAGATAAAATTATTATGTACGTTGTTGTTCATCTTACTTTTGTTGCAAGCGGAGTTCTTCTTGCCTTGATGGACTTCATCATGAGCAAAAGCGTTAGAAAGCACAAAAAACAATAAAACCGTAGCGATGACTAAATGCAATTGTCATCAGTTAATAATAGTTAAATCTTGAAGATTAGTAAGATTTAATTACAGTGCAATTATGAAGCAAGATTACTCAGTAAAAGACATCTTAAATGCGGTAGATGATATTTTAAAAATCAAATCTACTGAAGAATCAAAGAAAAAAATTGCAAAAGAAACTTCTGTAAAAGATATTTTAATACTTAAACCTATTCAAGAATCAACAACAAAAATTATAAATAAAATTTATGCGAAAAATGATACTGAAAAAGAAATAATAAATAATCCAGAATCAAAAAAAATAAATGAGATGAAAAAAAAATATGATTTATTAGTAGTAAATAATGCTAAAGATATTCTAATATTAAACCGTATTATTTTTAAATGATTATTGAGTGC
>Ga0214919_10005342_pt1 | contig 18300 bp, 18 predicted proteins | sample LL1503_MetaG_FD_177994 | JGI IMG/M metagenome (GOLD analysis project Ga0214919, IMG submission 177994) | Freshwater microbial communities from Lake Lanier, Atlanta, Georgia, United States - LL-1503 | ecosystem: Environmental > Aquatic > Freshwater > Lake | place: USA: Georgia | collected...
CCAATTCAGCAACTAGGTTTCGATGATCAATCCATGGCGACTCAAGCCGCTGTAAGTGGTCGCGCCGCTGCGGTAACTGCAGATTCACCAATCGTTCAGTACGCAGTAAAGCAGAACTCAGGCAAACTTGAATTAATTGGCACTCCATACGAATCAGCTCCATACGGCATTGCAGTGGCTAAAGACAATTCAGATTTAGCTAAATCAATCCAGAAGGCATTGCAAGATCTACAAGCTGATGGCACCTACGCCTCCATTTTGGATAAGTGGGGCGTTACTGCCGGAGCGGTGGATTCAATAACCATCAACGGAAAGTAATTCTCATTTGATGTCAGACGCTAATCAGAATGCAGGTCCGGGCGAAAACTCGGACCTGCATTCTGCTATGCCCACTGAAAAAATAAAAGCAATTCCATTACGCCACCCATGGCGTAACTTAGCTGCAGCAGCATTGCTCGTAGTATCCGTTTCCTTTTTGTATGATGCATCGCATCGAGAAATTTACGACTGGGCTACTTTTAGCCACTACCTGTTTAACCACCGTGTTCTAACTGGGGTAGTAGTAACTCTTGAACTAACGGCTTACGCAATGGTAATCGCCGTTCTGCTTGGCATTGGACTGGCGGTTATGCGCCAGTCGCCAAACCCAGTGCTCAAATCTGTTGCCTGGACATTTATTTGGTTTTTCCGCGGTACCCCGGTCTACGTGCAGCTAGTTTTCTGGGGCTTGCTCTCGACTGTCTATCCATCAATTACTTTTGGCATTCCACATGTTGGCGACATCGCCACTATTCCATCAATAAACAACCTCTCGTTGTTTGTGTTGGCTGTTATCGGACTTTCACTTAATGAAGCTGCTTACATGGCTGAGATTGTGCGTGCTGGACTGCTCTCGGTAGACCGTGGCCAAGAAGAAGCGGCAAAAGCGCTTGGCATGGGCTGGGGATTGTCTATGCGCCGCATCATCATTCCGCAGGCAATGCGCATCATCATTCCACCAACCGGCAATGAAGTGATCTCAATGCTCAAAACCACATCTTTGGTAACTGCAATTCCGTTAACGATCGATTTGTACATGGCAACTCGCGATATCTCGGCAACTACCTATAAACCAGTTCCGTTGCTGTTAGTTGCCTCAACTTGGTATTTGGCATTCACCTCCGTCTTGATGGTGTTGCAATACTTCCTAGAGAAACGATTTGCCCGTGGTTATGCCCAAATGGGCCTTGAAGTGCAAGCAACGCCGCTTGAGGGCAACGGTGCTGGCTGATGACTAATAATTCGCAATTTATGGTGCAAGCACAAAATGTACACAAGAATTTTGGTGCCCACGAAGTGCTTAAGGGAATCACGTTGAATGTGGCCCATGGCGAAGTGATGTGTCTCGTTGGCCCATCTGGCTCTGGTAAGTCAACATTCTTGCGCTGTATCAATCACTTAGAAGTGGTTAATGGTGGACGTTTGCTGGTTGATGGTGAATTAATCGGCTACCGTGATGGCGGCGATAAATTATTTGAACTCAAAGCGAGTGAAGCAGCGTTGCAACGTCGTGACATTGGCATGGTATTTCAGAAGTTCAATTTGTTTCCCCATCTAACTGCTTTAGAGAATGTCATTGAAGCGCCAATTCGAGTCAAGAAGTTAAGTCGTAGCGATGCAATTGCGCGCGGTAAAGAACTCTTAACTCGAGTTGGTCTTGAAGAAAAATTTGACGCCTACCCAGCGCACCTATCTGGTGGCCAGCAACAGCGAGTGGCGATTGCTCGAGCATTGGCGATGGATCCAAAACTCATGCTTTTTGATGAGCCAACATCTGCGCTAGACCCAGAGCTCGTTGGTGAAGTTTTAGATGTTATGCGCGAGTTAGCTAAAAGTGGAATGACCATGATTGTGGTAACGCACGAGATGGGTTTTGCTCGCGAAGTCGCCGACTCTTTGGTCTTTATGGATAACGGGATAGTCGTTGAATCTGGAAAGCCGGCTGAAGTGCTATTAAATCCACAACATGATCGAACTAAAGCGTTCTTGTCTAAAGTTCTCTAAGGTTGCCGATTAAGTGCGATTTGTAATCATCGATAAACGTTCCAAAACAGACTTTGTTGGCTCGCTTTGATTCAGGGTGTAGAAGTGCAGTCCTGGCGCGCCAAGAGCAAACACATCTTCACAAATCTGAACTGCCACATCAATACCGAGCGCGCGTACTGACTCTGGGTCATTTTGAAAACGAGCAAATCGCATGCGAGTCGCGGTTGGCATGTGGCCACCACTAAGTTCAAGCATTCGCACAATCTGTAGGTAACTAGTGACCGGCATGACGCCTGGGTACACCGCAAGTTTTGAACCGCGTTTTTCAAGTTCCGTAACCAGTTGTTCGTATCGGTCGCTGGCAAAAACAAACTGTGTGATTGCGAATGTGGCACCGAGTTCTTCTTTACGAAGCAGTACATCAATGTCGTGCTGAAGGTTGCCTTGCGAAGCAGGATGTATGTCTGGAAAGGCAGCTACACCTACTGGCAGTGAACTGACTGATCCAATTAGTTGCACAAGTTCATCCGCATGGGTCAGGCCATTGTCTGTGGTTGTCCAAGGCGCTGCTGGGCCGCCAACCGGGTCTCCACGAAGAGCCAGGACTCCGTCTAAGCCAGCCGCTTCAAAAGATCTGATCTCGTCTACTAGTTCATCTCGAGTCGCCCCAACGCAGGTTAAATGGCCGATTGTTGGAATTCCAGCTGTGTGTTTAATGCTGGTTGCGGTTTTTAGCGAGCGATCTCGGGTACTACCGCCAGCGCCGTAAGTCACTGAAACAAACGCAGGGGAGTAGGTTCTTAAAGCCTCAACGGTCTTATCTAGTGTTGCTTGCCCAGTCTCATCTTTAGGCGGAAAGAACTCAAAGGAAATTTGTGGCTCGGCAGGCGAGCTGACGGTAAAAGTCATGACGCCTCCTGAAAATAGCCGAAGTTAGTAACTAGTCAATCCACGAGGCTTCGTTTCTTGCAGTCTCTAAATTAGCACGATGTGCGTGTGAATCTGCAGAGGTAACCCAGTTTTAGCTACTGGCACTTCGAGGGTAGCGAGCAAAGAACTCTGCCTTTAATTCGTAGTAAGTGCCATCAATAATTGCTTTACGAATTTTTGCAACTAGTCCAACCACAAAATGCTCATTATGAATAGTTAGCAGGGTTGCTGCTAACAACTCTTTAGCTTTCACCAAGTGATGCAGATAAGCCTGGGTGTAGTGCATGCAGGTGTAGCAATCGCAATCTTCGACGAGCTTGACGAATGAATCACGGAATCTGGCATTAGTGATATTGAATCTGCCATCCAGACTATAAACCGCAGCATTACGACCAGCGCGAGATGCAGCCACACAGTCAAAGGTGTCGGCGCCAGCTTCAACGCCAACAAACAAATCTTCGGGTTCACCAATACCAAGTAGGTGACGGGGCTTATTGGCGGGCAGTTCTTCGCTAACCCAGCGCACAATTGTGCCAAGTTGATGTTTGTCTAAAGCTCCACCAATGCCAAAGCCATCAAAGTTCATAGCACCTAGGTCGCCAGCGGCTTGACGACGTAAATCTTCATACTGCGCACCCTGGATAACACCAAAAAGTGCTTGGTAGGGCTTGTGGCTACGTTCAACAGTTAAGCGCTCGTGTTCATCAATACAGCGCAATGCCCAAAGCCGGGTGCGTTCTAGTGACTTAACCTGATACTCGCGGGTATTAAGCAGCGTTGTGCATTCGTCAAAAGCAAACATTATGTCAGCACCTAACTGATGCTGAACCTGCATGGAAAACTCCGGGGTAAACCGATGCATACTGCCATCAATGTGCGACTTGAAAGTAACGCCATCATCATCAACATGGGCAAGACGCTGTTTGTGATCAGCAATCACGTCATCTGACTGAACAGTGTCAGTTTCCATGGCTAAAACTTTTTTGAATCCCACGCCAAGACTTAAAACCTGAAAACCGCCACTGTCAGTAAAAGTAGGGCCGTTCCAGTTCATGAATTTGGATACACCACCGGCGGCATCAACAATGGCTGGGCCTGGTTGTAAGTACAAGTGGTACGCGTTGGCAAGCAGGGCTTGAGCGCCAAGTTCACGCATTGATTCAGGCATAACAGACTTCACTGTGGCTTTTGTGCCAACTGGAATAAAAGCAGGTGTTTCGATGTCGCCGTTCGGAGTATGAATTACCCCAGCGCGACCAACTGGGCGCAAAGATGAGTCGCTTGGAGCAAGCTCATGCTTTATTTCAAAACTGAAAGTCACAAATATCTCTCTGAACTATTTAGCTTTAGAGGTTTCATTGCCAGCATCGACATGTGCAGCAAGTTTCTTAACAGCTTTACCAAGGGCATTAAATTCGGCATCGGTCAGAATGTCGACAAAGTGGTTGCGAACACTTGTTACATGAGAATGCGCCGCTGAAACGAGGGTTTTCCAACCAAAATCTGTTAACACCGCAAACTGGCCACGCCGGTCATCGTCACAGACTTCTCGAGTAACCAAACCGGCAGTTTCCATCCGGTCGATTTGGTGGGACAAGCGGCTTCGCGAAATAAGTACTTGTTCAGCAAGTTCGCTCATGCGAATACGCCGTTTTGGGTTCTCGGAAAGTCGAACCAGAATTTCATAGTCACTCGTGGTTAATCCGTGTGATTCTTGCAACTCGGAAGTCAAAGTGTGTTCAAGGAGTTGTGATGCGGTCAGCCAGTCGCGCCAAATGCGCTGTTGTTCTGGGCTGAGCCAACGAGTCATGTCTGAAGTTTACTCTCGCCAGTCAGAGCGCGCTAACCGCTAGTTGCGGTCCCAAATGGCGATTCCGCCCAAAATTCCTGCGGTATTTTCCACGATGGTTACTTTGGGGCCAAAATCATATTCATCAAGTAGTCGAGCATTACCGCCACCAATGTAAATATGGTCGAAGAACATGAATTGATCAAAAGCATCAATGGCTTTAGCTACGCGTTGTACCCAGCGCTCTTTGCCCGCCTCGCGACGCGCTGCGTTACCAATTTGCTGTTCGAATGTCTCACCCTTGCGGAACGGGGCATGACCTAATTCAAGATGGGGTAGTAGGTGGCCATCAAAGAACATCGCGGTGCCACAGCCAGTACCAAGTGTCATTACGAACTCAAGCCCTTTACCGCGAATAACTGCGCAGCCTTGAACGTCGGCATCGTTTGCAACACGCACTGGCGCATCAAACTGTTTGTTTAAAGCATCTTCAAGATCGAATTCGTGCCAAATCTTTACAAGAGCGGGATCTACTTCACCTTCAAGCGTCTTTTTTGAAAAAGATGGAATGTTGAAAACCCGACCATCACGCACCAGTCCCGGGAATCCAACGGTAACTCGGCCAAAGCCAGGAAGTGCTTCGGCAATCTTGCCGATTTCGCCCAGCAGCACATCCGGAGTGCATGGGTAAGGAGTTTCAAAGCGAACACGTTCGCTAATCATGTTGCCGCTAGCATCGAGCAGCGCGGCTTTAATTCCACTGCCACCGACATCAACAGATAAGGTGACTACGTCATGAAGAAAGGCGTGTTTAGGCACGTTAGAAATCATACCTGTGTCAGGATATCTGCGCCGTCACTGGTCACCACAAGCGTGTGTTCAAATTGGGCAGTGCGTTTGCGGTCTTTAGTAACAACGGTCCAGCCATCGGCCCACATATCCCAAGAATATGTTCCCAAAGTAAGCATTGGTTCAATGGTAAAAGTCATGCCCTCTTCCAAAATGGTGTCGTAATGGGGGCTGTCGTAGTGCGGAATAACCAGGCCACTGTGAAAAGCGGTGCTAATCCCATGTCCGGTGAAATCGCGCACAACTCCGTAGTCAAAGCGTTTTGCATACGACTCAATAACTCGACCAATCACATTCACTGGACGTCCCGGTGCCACTGCGGCAATAGCTCTACGAAGGGATTCTTCAGTGCGTTCTACAAGTAGTCGAGATTCATCATCAACTTCGCCGGCGAAAAAGGTTGCATTAGTGTCGCCATGAACGCCATGAATGAATGCTGTGATGTCAATGTTTACAATGTCGCCATCTTGCACAACTGTCGAATCTGGAATCCCGTGGCAGATTACTTCATTAATGCTCGAACACAGCGACTTCGGAAATCCTCGGTAACCCAAAGTGGATGGATAAGCCTGCTGATCACACAAGTATTCATGGCCGATTCGATCAAGTTCGTCTGTAGTGATGCCTGGCGAAATCGCAGCGCCAACAAGTTGCAAGGCTTCGGCAGCTATGCGTCCGGCAATGCGCATCTTCTCGATAGTTTCAGCTGATTGAACATCTGAACCTTTGTAAGTTGCAGGAGATTTCTTGCCAACGTATTCAGGACGAGCAATAGATTTTGGGACTTCGCGCATTGGCGAAATGGTTCCGGGTTTTAAAGTTCCCACTGGTGCTGACACAGAATAAGTCTAAGCCAGTGCTAATTGAGGGAAATCACCTACAGGTAAACACCTGGTGACACAATAGAAGTATGAACTGGTGGTTTTGTCTAAAGCATCAAAATGTCGAGCAAGGGCCTCGTTGTCCGGATGAATCTCGATTAGGGCCATTCGCCACGAAAGAACTCGCTGAAGCGGTATTAGATCGCATGAGAGCTCGTACCCAAGCACAAGACTCCGAAGACGAGTGAACCCCGCACCCAAAAGGGTACGGGGTTCACTATAAAAGCGGAGAAGTTACTTCTTCTTAGCTACTTTTCTAGCAGCCTTCTTAGGAGCAGCTTTCTTTGCAGCAGCCTTCTTTGGTGCAGCCTTCTTAGCTACTTTCTTTGCAGCAACCTTCTTCTTTGGTGCAGCCTTCTTAGCAGCCTTCTTTGGTGCAGCCTTCTTAACTACTTTCTTTGCAGCAACCTTCTTCTTTGGTGCAGCCTTCTTAGCAGCCTTCTTTGGTGCAGCCTTCTTAGCTACCTTTTTAGCAGCAGCCTTCTTTGGTGCAGCCTTCTTAGCAGCAGCCTTCTTAGCTGGTGCCTTCTTTGCAACAGCCTTCTTCTTAGCTGGTGCCTTCTTCGCAGCGGTCTTGCGAGCTGGGGCTTTCTTTGCAGCCACAGTTCCTCCTTGAGGTGGCACTTTCGGCCTGCCCGAAAGTTCTTAAGTAATAGCGTGGCAGAATTTATTGCGCTTGTCTGCAAAATTGCAATGTTTATGTGTCGGCGTGTCGGAATATCTTTTTGATTTTTTTTGATAACGAAAATTAACAAATTTTGAAAAACTATTTATTTTTTTCGTCTATTAGGAATTCACTTGTGCGAGCATCATATTTTTTCAACGCTGGCAAAGAATTTGCACATGCCAAAACAGCAACAACGCAAAGTATTCCGCCAGAAATAAATGCTTTTCGTAATCCAAACATTTGTGCAGAGAAACTTGCTCGCATTTGTCCGAGTTGTGGCCCCACTGAATAAGAAAGTAATTCGATACTTGCTAGACGTCCGCGCAAGTGATCCGGAATAGTTGCATTCCATAGCTGATGTCTGAAAATCACACTGATCATGTCTGCACCACCTGCAATTGCCAGCCCAAGAAGTGCAATCGGGAGAGAATTCCCAAGTCCAACTATCGCTATGCCGACGCCCCAAGCAGTGGCAGACCAGATGATTCCTAAACCATGTCGATGGATGCGTTTAGTCCAGCCACTTGTTGCTGAAGCAATCAGTGCGCCAACTGCTCCTGCGCAATACAACAAACCAAGTGCTGATTGCGAATGGAAGCTTTCCGCTAGGAATGGGAAGAGTGCATTCGGGAATGCAAAAACCATTGCGGTCGTATCTATTAGATAACTACCCAAAAGATCTTTGCGACTCCATGCATACGACGCGCCCTCTGTTATCGCTTTGAGTGTCGGCTTTTGATTCTCATTTGTTGGCGGAACTTTTGGCAGCCGGAAAATGATTGCAGCAGAGACTAAGAACGTTAACGAGTCAATGGCATACGAACTTGTCGGACTCAAATTTGTGACAACTATTCCACCAAGTGATGTGCCGAAAATGAATGTGGCATTCCTGGTTAAGCCGCTTAAAGCACTCGCGGCTGCCATCTGTTCGCGTGGCACGACTCTTGGAATAATCGCATCTAGTGACGGACGTTGAATTCCATCGAGTGAAGCCATAACTAAAGCCAAAACATAAATTGGCCAAAGCATCGGTTTGTGCATGTGTGCGTTGACAGCGAGAAATAAAACGCTGACAAAAAATGAGAGTTCAGTGAAAATGGCGATTGATCTGCGGTCGCGTGCATCTGCTAATACTCCGCCATAAAGTCCAAAGATAATTAGCGGAATGATTTCGAGTGCACCTAAGAGTCCGACTGCAACGTACGAACCGGTTAGTTGCTTAACCTGAAAGGGAAGTGCAACGTAGGTAAAGAATGAACCAAAGCCACTAATAGTTGAGCTGGTCCAAAGTAATCGGTATTGCGGATTGATTTTTAGTGGACTTAGGTCAACCCGCCAACTAGATTTCTGCTTTTCCTGCGGCTCAGAAGTCATAGAGACATTCTGCCTGACTCTTTCGCATTTTTCTTCGTCAGCAATTGCCTAAAATGCGATTGATGTTGAAGTTGTATTTCTATTAGTTATAAGACTGTTCAGAGGTTGGGTATTGACCACTGGCAACATCTTTTGCCCAGTGATCGCTAGCTGTGCCTACAATTTCGCGCAGATTTGCATATGGTTTAACAAACTTGGGTAACGAACCACCCGTAAGTCCTAATAGATCCTGCCAAACAATAACTTGAGCGTCAGTGGCTGCCCCAGCGCCGATTCCAACGGTCGGGATTTGAATTGCATCAGTTATTTGTTTAGCCAATTCTTGTGGCACTACTTCCAGAACAATTGCGCATGCCCCAGCTTGTTCAAGAGCGAGTGCATCTTGCATTAGTCGGTCAGCCGCTTCGCCTCGTCCTTGCACTCGATAACCACCTAGTTGGTGCACTGATTGCGGGGTTAAGCCGATGTGTCCGACAACGGGAATTCCTGCTTCAGTTAAAGTTCTAACTGTTTCGGCCATACGTATTCCGCCTTCAATTTTTACAGCGTGTGCGTTTCCTTCCTTCATAAACCGAGTTGCAGTGGCCAACGCTTGCGCTGGAGATTCTTGATAAGAACCAAAGGGCAAGTCGGCAATAACTAGAGCACGTTTGCTACCACGTTCAACTGCGGCAACAAGTGGCAAAAGCATCGCCGTTGTAACTGGCAATGTAGATGAGAAACCATAGACGACCATTGCGGCTGAGTCGCCAACCAAAAGAGCAGGAAACCCTGCCTCATCAAAAATTTGCGCAGTCATTGCGTCGTAGCAGGTAATCATCGGCCATTTTTCACCACGAACTTTTGCAGCAACTAAATCTGCAGTGGTTACGCGTCGATTCTGTTTACCGCCATAAAGGGCAAGGTCTGCAGACGTGTCTGAATTAGGCATTTTTTTGCTACTCCAATCTCGAAGCTGGATACCAGTCTCCGGATACTTAAAGCCTATGGCAGAGTGCGGCAACTATCTAATTAGCGTGATTCTTGCCAGCGATTTGTCATTGGTAGGCGTCGGTCGCGACCAAAGGCACGCCTAGATACTTTTGCGCCTGGTGGATACTGGCGGCGCTTGTATTCAGCGTGATCCGTCATGCGCAAAATTCGCTCGACAGTTTCTGGAGTAAAACCCATCGCGATAATGTCTTGAGCACTGGTGTCTGTTTCAACATAGGCGCGCAGGATTGCATCAAGTTCATGGTAGTCAGGCAGCGAGTCGGTATCTAGCTGGCCAGGTCGAAGTTCGGCGCTAGGTGGCTTTTCAATACTGTTGTTCGGAATTGGGGGAGTTTGGCCAAGGCTGATCGCGTGTTCATTGCGCCATCGGGCAATTTCCCACACATCGGTTTTGAATAAATCTTTAATCGGGGCGTAGCCACCAACTGCGTCGCCGTAAATTGTCGAATACCCAACAGCAAGTTCACTCTTGTTGCCAGTTGCTAAAACTAAATGACCTTCTTGGTTGGAGATGCCCATGAGAGTGGTGCCGCGCACCCGAGCTTGCAAATTCTCTTGCGCAACTCCAGTAAAGCCAAGTTGTTCTAAGTAACTAGCAACCATCGGTTTGATTGGGGTGATTCGAAAATTAAGTCCTGTTGCACTGGCCAGCGCTTGTGCATCGCTGATCGAGTGCTCCGAAGAGAATTCTGATGGCATGGCAACGCCGAAAACGCGATCAGGACCTAAAGCGTCCACCGCGATTGCGGCAACTACTGCAGAGTCGATGCCACCAGAAAGACCGAGCAATACGGAATTGAAGCCATTCTTATTTACATAGTCTTTAAGTCCAAGAACTAATGCTGTGTAAGTCTCGGCATTGCGAGACAACCTTTCGATGACAATACTTTCAAGCGGCCTAACTTCTACAGCATCGCCAGTTTCCAGTTGAACCACGGTTTCGCCCGAAGGTAGAACTGTATGTTCGCCCGCTGGCTGTAACTCTAAATCGCTTAAAAGAATCTGAGTTTCAAACTGAGCTGCTCGCGCAACAATTTGACCTTGTGCATCAACGATTATGGAATCGCCCTCAAATACAAGTTCGTCTTGTCCACCAACCATGTTTACGTAAGCCACCGGCATTTTGCACTGTTTAGCTCTGGAACTAACTAGGTCTAGTCGAACATCATCTTTGTCACGTTCGTACGGTGATCCATTAAGTACTACAAGAAGACTCGCCTTGGTTCTGGCGATGTTTTCCATATGCTCGCCGTCTTGCCATATGTCTTCGCAAATAGCGATTGCAATGTCTATGCCGAATGCGCGAACAACCACAGTTTCAGTACCAGGTACGAAGTAGCGATATTCATCAAAGACTCCGTAGTTGGGCAAGTGGTGTTTTGCATAATGAGTAACAATCTGTCCGCGATAAATAACAGCGGCGCAGTTAAGAGGGGCGCCTCGAGGAACACCGAGGGTTACCGCATCGGTTGAGGATGTGCCTTTTAGATATCCAACAAGCACCAAAACATCGCCAAGTCCTGCTTGTGCAAGACGGTGTGCAAGTTGCTGTGTCTGCGCCTCGCTTGCTTCTTGGAAAGACGGACGAAGAGCTAAATCTTCAATTGGGTAACTTGTGATTAGCATCTCGGGTAAAGCCACAATCTGAGCGCCGCTTTCGGCAGCCGATTGCACGGCCGAAAAAGCCAGTTCTGCATTCCCAACTAAATCGCCAACCACAGGGTTTACCTGGGCTAAGGCAAGGCGAATATTCGGCATATCCTTAGCCTACTTGGGAAAACTGACTCCGATTTATTAACACAGTGGTAACACGGGCTAACCATAATGTAACTATGAATAAGCAGACTGATTTCGTAATGCGCACCATTGAAGAGCGCGACATCAGGTTCGTTCGGCTTTGGTTCACCGACGTTTTAGGCATGCTCAAATCTGTTGCTATTGCGCCAGCTGAACTTGCGGGCGCATTTGAAGAGGGCATCGGTTTTGATGGCTCAGCAATTCAGGGTTTTGCCCGTGTCTCCGAATCAGACATGCTGGCTAAACCAGATCCGGAAACTTTCGCTATTTTGCCTTGGCGTGGTGAACACAATGGTGTTGCTCGTATGCTGTGCGACATTGTTATGCCAGATGGTGAACCTGCAGATGCAGATCCACGCAATGTGCTCAAGCAAGTGCTTACCAAAGCCGCGAATATGGGATACCAGTGCTACACCCACCCGGAAATCGAATTCTTTCTATTTAAAGATGCTCCAGTAGCTGGTCAGCAGCCAGTTCCAGTCGATTATGTTGGCTATTTTGATCATTCGCCTAGTGCAACTGGTTATGACTTCCGTCGTGCGGCCATCACGATGCTTGAAGCGATGGGCATCTCGGTTGAATACAGTCACCATGAGGGTGCCCCCGGCCAGCAAGAAATCGATTTGCGTTATGCCGATGCCCTCACAACTGCTGACAACATTATGACCTTCCGGGTAGTTATGAAAGATGTAGCACTTTCACAAGGCGTCTACGCATCATTCATGCCAAAGCCATTCGCCCAATTCCCAGGCTCGGGTATGCATACGCACATGTCACTTTTTGCCGGTGATACCAATGCGTTTTATGAAGAAGGCGCGCCGTACCAGCTAAGTGCGGTTGGTCGTCACTTCATCGCCGGAATTCTCAAGCACGCGCCAGAATTTACTGCCATCACAAACCAGTGGGTTAACTCTTACAAGCGCTTGTCTGGGGGAGATGAAGCTCCATCCTATGTGTGCTGGGGTCATAACAATCGCTCGGCTCTTGTGCGAATCCCTATGTACAAACCATCAAAAGGAAACTCAACCCGAATTGAATTCCGATCTCTTGACTCTGCCTGCAATCCGTACCTTGCATTCTCGGTTGTATTAGCGGCTGGCCTTAAAGGCATTGAAGAAAAATATGAATTGCCACCAGAGGCTGAAGACAATGTTTGGTCTTTAACAGATGCAGAACGTGAAGACATGGGTATCGCGCACCTGCCACGTTCGCTTGGTGAGGCTATCGCTGCCATGGAAAAGAGCGAACTAGTTGCTGAAACACTAGGTGAGCACGTCTTTGAATTCTTCTTGCGCAACAAACGCGCAGAGTGGGATGAATATCAGTCGCAGGTTACTGCTTTTGAGTTAGATCGTTACTTGCCAGTTCTTTAATAGGCGTTAATCGAGCACAACTCTAAATGCACTCATGTCCGGCGCTGCTCCACCGCGTACATGGCCGTAGGGTGCGTGGACTGTTGCTTGCAAGAAGTCGATAACTTCGGCAGAAATTTCCTCACCTGGCAGCAAGTTAGGAATTCCCGGCGGATAGGCGGCAACACTTTCGGCAGAAACTCTTCCCACGGCGTCCTTGGCTGAAACAACTTCAGTTAAACCAACGTAGGCATCTCTTACTGTCATGTGAGTCTTTCCTGGTGCAGGTAAATCAAGTGCTACTGAATCGGTTTGATCTTCGTGCGGTAGTGAATTTAAAGCACTAGCAATCGCTTCAACATTAGGTGTTACTCCCGCACCACAAAGCATCAGTAGTACTGAACCAGTAGCAAGTTCACAATGAATTTTGAATTCATCAAATAGGTGAGCCCGAGATGAATAACCACTGATGCCACCGACTGCTGTGTTAATCGCGATGCGCAAAGGTTCGAGGGCCACGACATCTTCGTAGGCCATGAGTTGCGGTGCAATATCTACGAAGCGATTGGCAGACGAAATTTCCTGGCGCAAAGAATCCATGGAGTTCAAGCTTCGTCCGATGTATTCTTCGCCGTGCGCCGCCATAGTCATTCGTGCGATGTCTAGGGAGGCAATCAGTAACGAGCTGACACTAGTTGATTGCAAAGATTTATAGACCCGATCTAAAAGCGGTTCAAGTTTTTGGGCAAACTTTCCAGCACCTAAATGCAGCATTGCTGATTGACTTAAACTTCCGGCTAATTTGTGTGTACTACTAATGACTACATCGGCGCCCTGCGAAAGTGCATTTGCTGGAATATCCGGGTGGAATCCCAAATGAGACCCCCAGGCTTCATCAACTACAAGTGGGATGCCCGCCTCGTGTGCAACCTGCGCTAAGCCTGCAACATCTGCAACCGCACCAAAGTAACTAGGGGTGACAACATAAGCAGCAACCGCATCTGGCGTTTGCGCTAATGATTCGCGAAGTTGTTCTGGGGTAATTCCGTTTGCAATACCTAAGTGTTTATCAATAGATGGAATAACAAATGAGGCTGCTAGGCCACTAAATGCCAGGCCATCGATTACTGATGAGTGAACGCTGCGTTGCAACACAATACGGTCGCCCACTGCCCGCAATGCTAAGCAGGCCATTAGATTTCCCATAGATGCGCCATTAGTTAAAAACCAAGTGCGCTTAGCACCCCAAGCGTCAGCGGCTAGTAGTAAAGATTCATCAAGCGCGGTTGGATACGAGCCAACATCGATTCCGTCAATCAGTGTTTGCACGTCGAGGCCCAAAATATGTTTGCCAAAAAAATCGGAAAGTTTCGGGTGTGACAAATCACTAACTTGGTGGCCTGGAACACCAAGCCTTAAGTAATGCTGGTTTGCATAGTTCTCGATTGCATCAGCATATGGAGTTCGCCTTTGATCCATAACTGGCAACTTAGCACTGCAAGCGATTGTTGTCTGAGTTTTAGTGTCAAAGACTGCTGTGCTGAGTTGCTAACGCTAGAATTTTCTAGAGCCCAAAACGGGGCAAATCGTTGGAGGACAAATGAGTGCGCAAGCTTCATCAGCAGTTTTAGGTGATACCTGGGTTGCCAAGGCATCTAATAAATCACAGTCGCTAGTTCGTAACGCAAGCCTGATTTTCGGCTTGACTGCATTAACTGCACTTTGCGCTCAGATTTCTATCCCACTCCCATTCACTCCAGTTCCACTTACCTTGCAGACATTCGCAGTTCTTGGTGGAGCAGCGGCACTTGGCGCTGAACGTGCAGTGTTGGCGCAAACTCTTTACGTGGGCTTAGCCTGGCTAGGTTTGCCGATTCTTGCAGAGCACAAGGGCGGCAGCGAAGTAGTTTTTGGCGTAACTGGTGGATACCTGGTTGGCTTCATCATTGCATCTTTGGTTGTAGGGTTAATCTCAAAACAAGGTGCAACTAAGAACTTGTACGGAACGATTGCAGCATTTGCTGCAGGCACCGCAACTATTTATGCATTTGGCGTTGGCTGGCTAGCTCATGCAACTGGAATGACAATCAGTCAGGCGATTTCAGCAGGAATGACTCCATTCATCGTTGGCGATGTGATCAAAGCTGCGGTCGCTGGTGGTCTGTTGCCATTCGTTTGGAAATCAATCGATTCAGGTTCTGGAAAATAAAACAAAGTTTTAGGCACTCATTTAACTTAAAAGATGTAAAAAGTTGAATTTAGTAGTGCGCTTCACCTTATGGTGAATGTATGGATCAGCACGCACTAAAACCCGCGAGGAAGCATCCTCGTTGGTTGCGTGTCCTCGGTCCCGGACTCATAACGGGTGCTGCTGATGACGATCCATCGGGCATCGCCACGTATTCACAAGCAGGCGCTGCCTTTGGCTATGCGCAGCTATGGACTATTTCGCTGTGTCTGCCGTTGATGATTGCGGTAGAAGAAGCAACGGCTCGCATTGGTGCTACCACGGGCAAAGGATTGGCAAAAGTAACTGCTGAGAATTTCTCGAGGCGAGTTTTACTTGGAGTTGTCGGTCTTATTGTTTTCGCAAATGTAATTAACATCGGGGCTGACATTGCGGCGGTTGGCGCGGCCTTGCACTTACTTATTGATATTCCTCAGGTAATCATCGCAACACTTTTTACTGTCTCTGTCATTGTTCTGATGATTTTCACCAACTATCACGTTTACGCCCGCATACTAAAAATCTTCGCCGTTGCCTTGATTGCTTATGTGATTACTGCATTAATTGTGGATGAACCTTGGCGCGAAATCGCACATGCAACTTTTATTCCGCAATTCCAGTGGAGCTTCGCGTACTGGTATGTGATTGTCGGAGTGCTTGGCACCACAATCAGTCCGTACATGTTTTTTTGGCAAGCCGCTGAAGAGGTAGAAGAACTTCAATATGCAGATCAAGAACATAAGCTGCGTAGAACCATTAGCGACATTCGTTGGGACACATCATCTGGCATGGTTATATCGCAACTTGGCAGTTGGTTCATGATGTTGACTACAGCAACAGTTCTGCATCCCAACGGCGTCACAAACATCGGTACTGCCGCTGATGCAGCAAAAGCGCTCGAACCATTTGCCGGTTCTTTTGCTAAAGAAGTTTTCGCTATCGGGGTAGTAGGAATGGGTTTACTGGGAATTCCGGTACTGGCAGGGTCTGCCTCGTATGCAGTTAGCGAGTTGTTTGGCTGGGAAGAAGGATTGAACCGGAAAGCACGCGAAGCTAAAGGTTTCTACGGTGTCATCATCGGTGCAACTGTTGTCGGCTTTGCCCTAACACTTATGGGTTTCGATCCGATTAAAGCGCTCATCTTTGCTGCAGTTGTTAATGGTCTTGTGGCAGTACCTTTGGTATTTCTCATTCGACGCATAGCGACTAATAGTGAGATTATGGGAAATTTTGTTAGCGGAAAGCTTTCAACTTCAGTGCTTTGGCTGACGTTCATCATTATGGGTATTTGTGCACTGGTGATGATTGTGGCTTCATTTTTGCACTAATTTATGGACACTTTGGTGCCATAAAAAAATGTCGGTGGCACTGGGTTTACTTGGTTACGAAGCCAATCTGGGGGATTGGAAGCGTAGCGAAGGATGCGGTGCCATGATCGAGTTAGTACTTAGCGAGAGCTGTGAATTCCCAACTGTAACCTGTTTGCCCGGACCTCGAATAGTGCTGACAATGAACGTAACTGCCGAGATGTCAAAGGTATTGAAGTTCTGTCGTGAAGATCTACTCAATGCAATCAACTGGGCATTATTTGGAATGTACCAAGGAGGTGCAGCGCCGGCGCGCGTGTATCACCGAGATGTTTATGGTGAAGCTATGAGCATCTTTACCGACCCATGTTCACTATTCGGATCAGATGCGTTCGTTCGGCCGCAAAATTTCGAGCGCCTTGAGAACTTCAGCGGGTGACGCATCTAGTGCGCGGCACAAGTCAGGCAACAATGCCACGCTTGGTCGAGTCTCAAGTGAGAAGTATCGGTAGAGATTTCCACGATTAATTCCAATTTCGGCTGCGACCTGTTCTAGTGATCGGTAACCCAATTTATCCATACGTGCACGTAGCCATTCGAGACCTGTTTTTGCAGTGGCGCGCGTTGTGGTTTTAGCCATTTATCTCACTTCATTTCTAGTCGATGTGGACTTAATGCGTAATCGCTTTTTCTAGTATTAATTTATCACCAAATCTCAAATTGTATCCAATCGGGCGGCAAAACTTTTCGTGTCTTAATTTGTTAGAAATATTTGATTGCTGTTAAAAGTGTAAGTTTTTGTCGGCGGCGCTTGTTCAGAATTTCAGTTTTAGTCATTTATAGTAGGGCGAGCACTCGCTATTCAAGCGATGTTTCAAGGTTGCTTATTGCTTGCGCCATTTCATCATCGCTAAGTGGTTTGTTTGCTGCTTGAAGTCTTGCGCTTGCAAAAAATATTATGTATAACGTCGATGTGCACAAGCCGATGGTGACTAGCAATAAAGCGAAATGTGTATCGTACTTTTCAACGATCCAACCACCGCCAGAAACACCGAGTGCCATTGCTGAACCTTCAACTGCCCAGAGCCAAGCCTGAGCTGATGTGGCTGAACCAATTGGTCGAACTGCCTCCAAAACTTCCATGTGATAAATCTGGGCAAAGCCAATTGCAAAACCTAGTGCTGCCAAAGCGAGGCCAAGTTGCCACCCGAACGGAACGAAAGAGAGTGGAATTGTTGTGAGCGCAGCCACAACGCTCGCCCGCCTGAATCCAGATAATGCAGTCATGTTCGATTTACGCATTCCGGTTATCACACCAGCCAAGATGCTGGTTCCGGTCAGGATTGCCAGAAGTGGCGCAGCTAGTCCAGGGGTTTTGTTTAGTGTTGCAGTGGCAGGAATAGAAATATCTAAAATTCCCCAGCCAAGTCCAAAAATCAAGCCTTCGCCGGCCATTATGACAAAAGGTTTATGTTTCCAGAGACTTAGTGAGTTGCCCGAGTGTGGTTCAGGAACCCACTTGCGTGAAAGTGGCATTGTGATCATCAAAATGCCACCACCCAACATGAGAGTGGCAGTTACTAGAAGTGCAGCTCGGCCACTGAAATGTAGCGCTATGTAAGTCGCAACCACGGGTCCCAAAATTGTTGTGCTGTTCATCAAAGTCGTATCGAGGGAGTACGCAGTTCGGAGACGCTCCGCACCGACAGCCATTCGCCAAAGTGGACGAGTAGATAGATTTATCGGCGGAGCAAAAAGACCGATAAATACATTGACAATCAGAATTTGCGCTGTGGTATTTGCAAACGCGAGCGAACTTAAAATCAATGCCCAGCATGGAACAAAAACCATAAGTGGTCTTGTTTGTCCATACCGGTCAATCAAATTGCCACGAAAGCCAGCACCTAACGATGCAGCAGCAGTTTCAACTCCCGACGCTAAACCAGCAACCGCGACAGAGTTAGTTTTTTCATGAACGTAGAAAAACACTGAGAGCGTTAGCATTCCATAGGCAAAGCGGCTAGGAATATTGCTAACCATGAGTCGTTTAACTCCGGGTAGTCGAATTATCTCTGCATAGGCCATAACGGTTCTCACTCTAGTGGCGTG
>Ga0214919_10005343_pt1 | contig 18291 bp, 16 predicted proteins | sample LL1503_MetaG_FD_177994 | JGI IMG/M metagenome (GOLD analysis project Ga0214919, IMG submission 177994) | Freshwater microbial communities from Lake Lanier, Atlanta, Georgia, United States - LL-1503 | ecosystem: Environmental > Aquatic > Freshwater > Lake | place: USA: Georgia | collected...
AAGTCTGCTAGGTGGTCGGGGCTACTTGTATTTGATGCTGATCGCATCCAGGCTATGTCACGCTCGAGCCTCTGCACTTCGTAGTCCTTGAATCCATGGAATGGATCCGACTCTGTTTCAAGATTTTCTATCATAAAGTCTCGGGCCTGTTCCAGTTTCACAGCATAACTTTCGGGCAGGGTCTGCAGGCTTTGCCATGCGGGTTGTCGCAGCACAGGTGTATCAAACCACACACGCTGATATGTGTGGCTATGGCGTTTTCTCAACTCTAAGATCCACTTCATCAGTGGTAGAAATCCTGTGACTGACAAATTGTTCATGGTGATAATGAACGTGAGGCTGTTGCGATATGGAATATCTCGAAGATATGTTTCCACATTGTTCTGCAATCTTTCAAAATCCAATCCATGCCGTATGTATTCAGCTTGTGGGCCAATACCCGAATCAAGACTGACATACTGCATGAAGTGTTCAATGTTGGTATCACACAATCGTTTCACATAATTAAAGTATTTGGTAGATAGTTCGGGCTCTACTGAAAAGTTAGATGTCACAGCCAAGTGCAGATCACTCTTAGGATGCTCCAACACATAGTCAAACACTCGATAGGTGTTTTTATCCATCAAGGGCTCACCGCCGGTCATACGGAAGTGGCGGAGTTCAGGGTACAGGGTGGGCCACCATGACCAGAATGCTTCTACATAAGGATTATGTTCGCGGGCAGGTATAGGGCGACGGCTCCCAATGAAATGCTCAGGAGCATTATGAGGCACCAGGGTAGGATATGCACCCAGTCTAGACACTTCATCTGCCCATGAACTACTAAACTGAGGGCTGCAATAACTGCACCGCAGATTGCAAGCATGATTGAAATTGACTTCAACATAACTGGGAACAACATCTTCATCTCCTGTTGAGTTTTTTATCCGTTCAAAATCCACGGCTGCCCAGGGTTCTCCAGATCTGTAATGCCGATCACTGAGTTTGCCCAGGTCTTCCATGTTCCAGCAATAACTGCATTCCGTGGGACGCTGCTGCTGTAGCATTATCTTTCGCTGGGCTTTTTTATGAGCGGTGTTATGCAACGCCGCTGGGTTGATCTTTATCTCTGCAGAGTCTATTGAGTGCAAGGGCGGATGATAGCATGAGTTATTTAATCCTGTGGGTAAATGCAAACTGACTTGTTTCCATTTGGCCAAGCACAATGCCGGTCCCAACTCGGCGCTCATCTGTTCAGCAGACGCCATAAAGTTACTTTGATTTGTATTCATTTGAGTTTATCTCTATCGTATCAAATTAAATTTTTTAACCAGTCATTTAACTGAGGCTTCAGATACTCGGCAAATTTTTTATTTGCCATTGGTGTAGGGTGTTCATGACAAAAGTATCCATGCTCTTCCCACCAGCACCATTCTTTAATTTGTTCGTCCCAGGCAAATGTGGCCACTCTCCCAGGTGTTACATTATCTCTATGCATGCGCCAGCCGATGTCAGCAGCACCCCATCCTTTAACAAAACATTGTGAGTTTAATTGTTTTGCTATCCACCCTTGCCAACTTGGGTGCAATACATGTAGATTTAACTCCTTGGCCAGTTCCACATTGATGTCCGACAAGCCGCCCACAAGTGCCACAGGATTAGGCAATCGATCTTTAATTTGACGTAATATTTTTGCATCTAACTCGGATCGAATTTCCCACATATCTTCTCGTTCCATCCATTCGAAATCTGGGCGAGCGGTCAATCGATAATAATCTCTTCCTGGTTCAGTGTATATCCATACCACAGGCATGGCGGGGTCAAGATTTAGTCCTATTATTTTGTCCAAGAGTGCTAGATTTCCTTGTCCGCCTGCAAAACAACAAGAATACTCAATATTCCAATAATCGGCCATCCTGACATCAGTTGGCTCTATATGTCTTTTGTCATAGTTGGTCAAAGTAAATCCCTTGATGGCCCAGCTGTCTCCCGCATAGAGCATTTTTACTTCTTCCATATTAATTTTTTTTCTTCTGCCCAGATTTGATCACCATGATAAACTTCTGGGCAGAATTTACACTGGTCAATGGCATCAGGAAGATGACTGGTAAATTTCAATTTTTGTTCTATTGTATCTTCAATACACAACGGTGAATATCCATGCATGAGTGCATGGTCAGAATCTGACAGACTGAATTTATGTTGCTGTGAAAATTCTGGCAGTAATGCTACTACTCCACATTTATACATCTTTCCTTTGAACATGGTGTGGCAATACTTCATTGAACAATTATCATGGGCTTTTTTTACATCACTCTGGTGCAAAATAAAATTGTTGGTGTCAGGATCTTTGATTAAACTACCTTGATGGAACCACCAGTTGTATTCGATCAATATGCTGATATGGTTGGAATCAGTGATTGTTAATTTCTGATCGTACGGATCACTTGTATCAAATTTGTAAGTAAATGGACCAGTAAGAAATTTTTCAATTTCTTGCATTATAAATTTTTTGTACTTTTTATTGTGTATCCCTACTTTTATATTGCACTTTCTATGTGATAACAAATAATCGTATAGCCCGGATACCTTGTTTAATTGATAGGCATTGGTTATTACATTCAATTTAGTAGTTGGCCAAAGAGTGTGTAATCCATCTATCCAGTCCATGATGTCTGGGTTTAACAATGGTTCCCCTCCAAGGATCCCAATATGGCCATTGATTTCTAACTGTTCGGCCCATTGTGAATAGACTTGTTGATAGTCTTTCCATCGTTGAAATCCGGTGAACTTGTAGTTATTGAATCTGTTACATCCTTCACATGCTAAGTTACAAACATTGGTGATATAGAATTCAAGGTTCTTAATTTCAAGTGACTTTGTTGAATATTTTGTTGAAATCATTTTTTCTTAATTCTAATAGTCGATGCAAGTTATGATCTAGCACCGAAGTCATGTCTCTGTACATGGATTCTAAATCAGCGACACTTAATTTTGATAATTGTTTGATATTTTCAATCATTGCCGGTACATGACATCCTTCGGGATCTTCGCTGTAGCCTTCGTCCCACCATTTATCAAAAGTTTTAAACCCTAACCGCTTTAGATTTGTAATCAGGTTGGCCGGGCCTTGCACCATAAAAGGTGTGCGCATCAACATTGGCCTCCATATTTTTTCATCTATATAAAAAGTATTGCCCTTGTTGAAAGTCAAGCTGACCAACTCTAAGAAAAATCCAGGATAGTAATCTGTGATGTTATATGTTAGATCCGGACCGATGTAATCGGTATTGATTGGATCTATTTTTATGGGCCCGTGGGTTATTAGATCAAATGCCCAGTTTAGATTCTCTTTTGGTATGCTGATGTCACACAGCATATCCTCTATACCAATGAATGATCTATGGAATGATTTTGATACATCACAATGGTATGATTGCAAGGTCTGAGAACTGTAATTGGCTCGTAGATAGCTTGCCAGGTATAATCTCTCTTTGTTGCTGTGTCCAATGAAATGTCCAAAATGTCTCAGATCCTGATTGAACTTTTTAATGCTATCTACACCAGCGACATATTTTTCCTGTGCATTTTTAAGCTCGTAATTTTGATGCCGTTTTACTATGACGTAATCACTGTGATGCTCGATGAAATTAGCTGTGTATATTTCTATCTGTTGTTTTGGATAGTTGAACCATTCACAGATATGATCAAGCAAGTCATATATGCCATTGCTTTGACAACAAGGACCTTCACCGTTCAGATCAATCTGTATCACTGCTGGGTTGCTCTGTGCTGCTTTTATTATCTCAATGATCACTCGATCGCGATCTACAATCCTTCCCTCTGTGGTGACTAGTTTTATCATGGTAGGACGTATTTAACAGTTAAATATGTGTATGTTTGAAATAATCTCAAAATTCGAAGATCGCATTGCACAATTTTACGGCAGCTCTTACGCTGTGTCAACCGATAGCTGTACTCATGCTATCGAGTTGTGCCTGCGGTACAAGCAATCCAACGATGTACATTGCCCTACTCATACCTATATCGGTATTCCTATGACGTTTGAAAAACTTGGGTTACGGTGGTCTTGGAACCAACAACCTTGGCAAGACTATTACTACATAGGTGGAACAAATATCATTGATGCCGCTGTGTATTGGCAACAAGATGCATACATCAAGGACACATTGATGTGTCTTAGTTTTCAATTCCAAAAGCATCTAAGCCTTGTACGAGGTGGTGCTATACTGACCAATGATCATGATGAATACGTGGCGCTTAAGAAACTGAGTTTTGATGGCAGATATGGAGATTCTCCTTGGCGGGATCAAGACGTCACCAGTCTAGGATATCATTACTACATGCCTATAGAAACTGCCAAAATGGGTTTGGAAAAAATCGACGCTGCGATTTCTTCTATTCCACGGAAATGGAGCCACCTGGATTATCCTTATCTACCGGACTTTTCAGTATTTCGGAAATGATCCGTTGATACAGTAAATTTGCATAGTATCTGTGGCCGTCGGTATTTGGATGTTTTCCATCTTCAGCGATCCAATTATTTCTTTGTGCAATATCCTCAAGACAATCTTCCTGATACACGTTGCTCCAGTCTATTAGATTGTACAGGTGTTCAAACCTTGAAAACTTTCTAATAGGTCTCCAATGCATAAACATGTATGGTATGTTATTTTCCTTGAGCACTGATTGCAAACTGATCATTCGAATGTATTCGGATTTGAGTATTTCTTTGTGCCCAGTGACAGCATGGCAAGGTTGAAATATTTCACTCACGCTATCCTTGGTTCCTCTTAGAGATCCCAGGCTGAAGATCCAATTTTTTTCTACATAATCTTGATCATCAATGGGATAAACTATCTTACTGGGCCAATCATTTTGTGCGCTTTGATAGATTGAAGTATTGTGGCTATCGGAAAATTTAGAGATGTCATCTACCCGAAAATCCATTCTACCACATTCTGCCCACATCACCAATACCAAGTCATATTTCCTTTGTGAAATTTCGCTTATGGTGGTTTCGTGTATGTAGGTGTTTCCGCATCCAGCCATGGCCAGATTTACTAGTTCGCATTTCAACAGGTCTTTAAGAAAATAAGGCCATGTATCTGGACCTCTACTGATACTGGCACCATTGACAAGTATGTTCATTGATATTGTTTCTCCAATTGAGCACGTGACACTTTGCCGCCGTTGTTCATTGGGACGGCATCTAGTTGTTTTATCATGGTTGGTCGGCAATGCTGGTTGATGTCTGTGAGAGCTTTTTGTACCTGAGTCGTGGTGTAATCACCAGCATACAAGCATTTTACACTGTCGCTACCAAATATAACACAGTTTTTAATCAATGGCAACTGTCGCATCAGTTGATTTTCTATGCTTGATGGATTGAGCTTGTATCCATTGACGTTGATTTGATCGCGATGTCGTCCAATGATGCGATAATACCCAGCTGAGTCCTGCTGTGCTAGATCCCCGGTGTCATACCAATCTTTAGTAAAGAGACATTCTCCCTTGATCCAAAGATGTTGGTCACGTATTTCTGCTTGTATGCCCGAAGGCAGACCAACGGTGCCCATTCGTTGTTCGCCTTCTAATGGATTGGTAAAACAATGGCTCAATGATTCAGTCATGCCAAATGCCTCAATCACAGGCACGTTGAATTTAACACGGAGATGTTGATACAACATGTCAGGTAATGCTGCACTGGCACTGCGAATAAATCTCAATGTTGATAAATCTAAATTGCCAACGATCTTGAGGATACCCGGAATGGCTGTGATAAAAGTAGGAGAAAATTTTGCTAGATTGCGTATCTCATTCAATGGTAAAAACTGCATATCACATCCTGCTGACTTTGCAGCCCAATAAAATCCTTGCCCATGTGCATGGCTCAGACTCATCATGCTTACATATCGATCATTGGCAGTGATGCCATACGCATGGACTATGGTTTTTGCAAGAATGTCAACTTGCTCTTGTGTGAAACTACAAAATTTACTATCGCCAGTGGTTCCAGATGTGTACCATAACAATCGTTCTCCTGGATAATCTCCTCCAGATCTAATAGATTGTCCTTGATTGGTAATTAACAAACTCCAATCTGCCTGATCCAACAGATATGATTGTCGCTGAGCTGTTGCTTTGGGTTCTACTATCATGAGACTATAGTCCGCCAAATCGTCAATGTAATCCTGTGGATTATCTACGCAAAGTACAGCACGTTTCATCGGTTGTTTATTTTATCTCGGTATTTTGTTTGCAAGAATTTGATTTGTCTGACAGATTTTGCGTAAAAATCCTCAACAGTGATTCCATCAAATTGTGGGGGACGCATAGCAGATAGATTAAAAATTTCTCTCTCCCCTATGTTTTGTGTAGCCATGGTCAAGATCGTTCCTAGCTCTTTTCGTTTGCGTTCGGGCATGGTTCGCAATGCCACAGCGATGTTGAAAATATACGGAGCATCTATCCCCAGCTCTTTGAGTGTTTTTATTTTGGGTTCCTGAGGAAGACGATTGGGGCAACTAGCCGCAATCATTTGCATCTTGGGATTCTTTGCTTTTAACGAAGTGTAACTTTCATACTTGTCAATAACAAATTCAATGCCATTGTCACCAGCCATGTTGATTAACGCATCGTTGTTGCTTTTAAACACAATGTATAGAACATCAAATTTATATTTCTCGCCCAGCGCAAGTGCTGTGAGATGTGAAGCATTTCCAAACCCAACTCCTCCTACTACAAATTCAGATTGCCCTGACACTGGTTTATTCGTTATTACCGCCCAACATGCATCACCAAATGCATAAACTGGAGCATAGTCAGACTCCACCAGTTTGCCTGATTCCACGTTTTCTACATATGCAGGAGCGATAATGGCCAGGCTATTTTCGTCTAGGCTCTTGACTGCAATGATTTGATTGCCGCCAGGTCTAAATTCCACTGTGAATTTATAGGTAGATTGTATGGCGTTTGCTTCATCAACAATACGGAACAATGCTGGACTAGCACTATGTGCAGGGCTGTATGGGCTATAGATCTTGACTACTTCACTTGCAAACGTGCTGCTGCACCATACCAATAACAGTAATACTTTTAACCATGTCATATGTTTAAATAGTATCTATCTCTCTGACCATTGGGCCACGATTGTTCCAGTTTGATCGGTAGTGATATTTGAAAAATGCACTCTGTTCTGATTCCAATATGGCCATGGGCAGGTCCAGCTGTGTGCCTATCTCAGGCCCCAGTTGATTGCTCAGGATGCGTGGTTGGCTGTCTTTGACCGTTTCCCATAGTTCAGCTAATGCATCAAAGTCCTGTACCAACTTGTGATCCCAATTGGTCAGCATGGTCATGTATGTGCCTTGTCTGGCACCGGCCATGCACCACTCTCCGTTTTCTACATCAGCGCCGATGTTATGCCATATGGTCAAGTGGTCAAGATTCCTCAACACTTGATTTTTGAACTCTTCCACTGTGGGCCTAGCACCTCTGTTCAAGCACATCTTCACACCTTCACGGAATCCAGCACGCCAAGCATGGAATGGAGATTGCGCAGGATACGTGGTTGAGTAGCAGTCATGCATGGCCCAGTACAGCGGATCAAAACAAAACTCCACCTGTGTTTCTGTGCGACCATCGGTGTTTTCATGTGTGTGCATGTTTTGCACATAGCTCTTGGTCCATGAACTCAGCCCGCCATTGCCGTACATGAGTCCATTCACATGATTTCTAGCACGCCAACGAAACACTGCCTGTTCGTATTCAGCTGTGGGGAATTGCAATGTTTTGTTGAAGAAATCTGCAGATGGCAAGTTGTCACCATCTATCAAGATGAAACGTTCAGTGTCACTGGCAGCGGCAGCAGCTTTGTGTGCAGCGTCAGATCCTTTGATGCCATCTACACGTTTGGCCCATGGGATCATGTTTTTTATCTTGACCCAAAACTCTTCACGTTGTGGCTCGTCGTAGGTGAGGTAGATACAATCTAAGTCTGCTATGTCAATTTGATTCATATGTTCTCTTACTCCATTTGGTATTGGGTTGCTGGTCTGACACCACTATGCTCACGTCATTGGGATCACAAGGCGTGCCTGTGTCTCCGGGAATGAGTTTTGCATTAGTAGTCCATGCTATCTCAACCAACTTGCCATCCTTCACTCTCATGTTGGTGCGTTGCCGTGCGAAAGTCGCAGCATCAATCTCAATGTATGTACCTGGAAGATCTTCCATGCTGTAGAATAATATCCGCCCCTGATCGTCATGATACAATCTAAAGAAAACCGGTTGCGGCTCAGGCATGGCCGCTAGTATGGACCAAAATTCTTCTTCAGTTAAGGGTTGGTTTGACATGATAGTGAAATGCTCCTGATTGTGCCACGGTCTGAACACGCAGATTTCCTTGATCCCATTCCCAGATCAGCTCTTTGGTCCAGTCCTCTGTTTGGGTACCAGCATGGTGCCGTTTCATATGCACTATCCGGGGATAGGTAGCAAATGGTAAGGTCACTGATTCAGGACCGATTATGTGTGCTGCCACAGCATACACGAGATCAGTTGATGGCACATCTTCTGGAAACTTCAGTAGTTTGCGGTACTCTGCCCAATGCTCAAATATATTGCGCACCAGCCCAAAAAACTCTTTTGCAGTTGGGCTCAATCTCCAGTATGTGATGGCGTTATACACATCAGGCAAGTGGTTGTCATCAAACACTCGGCGATAGTTTCTTGCTGTGCTGGACTGGCCTTGCCATGTTCTGCAACCTGTGCTGATCACCAGATCACGCTTGCGAAACATGTTCCACCAGTGATCAATTGAACTGGTGATCCACATGTCAGCTTCTAGTTTGATGGTTTCACGAAACGGTGTCTGATAGAACACTTGCCAATCATCTGCATAAGCATTGTGAAGATTGGTGCGTGTGATCACACGCACATGATCAAACACAGGATCTGCGATGTCCTGGTCCGTGACCAAGCACACCCTGACATCAGGATGCCAGTGTTTCAGTGTCTGTGCCAGTGATTTCGCGCAGTTGATGTAATCAACCGTGGGCGAGTTCCAGGCTGCTATGAGATAGCCTTGTTCTTCTATGACTTTCAACTATGACCTCTAAATCTCTTTTGCCCATGGCATGCAGATCTTGATGGGCTAGATCCACATGGTGGTTCTTTCCAGCTGAATCCGTCCATGAGACACGATAACAATCTTCCTGTGTTTGTGTCAGTGTGTCACTGGGATACACATTCAACAATGCACCCAAGATTGCATTGTGGGGTGGCACATGCCCATTCACAATGTTCATGGCCATGCTCAGTGAGTAATCGTTACGATATGTGCTGCTGTGGATATGGTAAATGTCTCTGTAATGCTGCCAATGCTGTTTGATCATGTTCATGCAATCAAATACATATTCGGCCTGTGAGCATTTGTGAAATTGCAATACCGTGGCCCATGACATGGGCATCAACGGATTTCCAAACCAATCTAGATCTTGCCTTCCATGCACATCCACGGATCTCGAGTAGGCTTGTAGATCTTTACCATTGTCACAGATTCCGCGCAGATTGTCACTGGCCACAATATAGTCGGCATCCAAGAGTAACGTATTGTGCCAGGGTGTGAGATGATATGCGTCGGGCCTGCCGGCGTTGTGCCAGGTCACGGTTGCTTGATAGTCTTCAAAATTCCTTGAGCCACCTGATTCGGGCTCTGAAAAGATCACTTGATCAAACACTGATAGTTCAGCATGATGTTCATCATTGGTGACCACGGCTACTGGAATCTCAAGGTGCCTGTGTATATTGTGTGCCGACCAAGCAGCCATGGCCACATAGTCAGTTTTTTCATTGTTGAACGCAAATATCAATGCACCAGTGGTCATCGTTTTTTGCTCAGTTGTTCATGTTCCAAATACCAAGCATTCATCTGTTCTTGCCAGTGCTGCATGGCCATGCCACGTAGTTCTTCCGGGCAAACTTGCACTGGGGTTTCATACAAATCCAAGATCACTGCGTCGCCGGGTGGTACCGTGGCCAACAATACTAGCAGTTCCGGACCAGCACGCCACATACCACCGGCATGTGCGAACAGCATCCGGGCTTGGTATTTTTCTTTGAGTAATCTTTTAGCGGATTCGTGATTGAATCGAGAGCGGGCGTGTGAAATTAAACCTTGTGTGTCCATGTGTATATGTTACACGATACGCGATCAAAAGTAAAGGGCTTTTGGCCCTTTACGATTAGACTGTGGTAGCTGCAACGGTTGGAGTTCCCCAACTCGCAGTGGTCAAATAGGTAGAACTAGGTGGAGTATATGTACAGATTGTACAAGGTGCAGTACCCGGAGTAGCTCCGCTGGCGGCAGTTCCGCCTGATATTGGGTCAGGATTACCAGGACCGGAATCATTGGCAGACCAAAGTGTAGTAAATGTAAGTATTGCCGAAGTAGCATCCAGTGCCACGCTGTGTTGGATAAAGTCAGTGGTGTATGGTGCGGTTGCTGAAAATTGTTTGTAGATGATAGTGGCTGCTGCGCCCGGAGTCAATGCATAATATCCAGTGGCTGTGCTCAATGTGGTGGGAGTACCAGTACCGCCGATTTTGGTAGTACCGGTATAAGCAGTTCCTGCGATGGTATGGCTGGCCGCTGCACCACTGAAATAGATCTGACCACACAACGTGCCTGCTAAGTCATTCCACGGAGGATCACCAGTAAGACCGGTGCTAGATTTGGCCACTTGCAACTTGATCAAGCCGCCGCCATTGAAAAAATAACGAGCTGCTGCTGAGCTGGCAAATGTCACTGTGTTGGTAAATGTGATTGTCCATGCAGCACCTGATGTACCGAGAGTCTTGGAGTTGGTGCCGGTCCATGCTGTGTATTGTGTGCCCACAGCCGCAGCATTGTTTCTATTGGTGGTAACATTGGTAAGATCGGTATTTACTGCTGCCAAGATAGCGATGGTGCTTCCAGCAGTTGGGGCTGTTCTTGCAGTGATAGTGGTGTTGGTTTGGCTTCCTAAACTGCTCAAGGTATTGACCAAACTGGCCCATTGGGTGGCAGTCACTGTACCAGCAGCAGACACAGTGCCTACCGCAGTCTGACCATATCCTTTGTCACCAGAACCTACATTCCAGATATCATTTATGTTTGCGCCAGCAGTGCCGCCGGACGCAGTCGGGCCAACAAATCCATTATAGTCTGTTGCCTGAATTAATCCACCTGATGAATAAGTCATTGGTCTATTCCTGTTTTAGTTCTTGATGGTTACTATAGCTTCAATTGTACCTGTATCCTGGGTGGGTTTGTCAACTAGACTTCTTCCAATCACGTTGAATGCTGTGGCCTCGCCTGATCGAGCTGCTCTAGCTAATCCTGCACCTGCAGACACCAGTCGGTCACCCTTACGAATAACCCCAATCACATTGACTGGCACACGTCCGGTCATAGCAACTTTAGGGTGTGTAGCGTCTTCACCTGCTCCACCATTCATGGTGTAAGCTGGTCTTGTACTGATAACACCAAATACATTTTCGCTTAGATCTGTTGTGGATTTGGTGATTTCTTTTGTACCACCCAATTCGACCACAGTTCCTGGTTCTAACACATCATCAGCTGCAAAGCGTTCAGCCACGTCAGCATACAAGGCTGTGGTTGCTGTGGCAAACACTTGGTTGAAGTAGTTGCTAGAACTACCAATATTGCCCACTGCATTGCTGCCGGTTTTGGTGATGCTGGCGGTGCTGATCAATCCAGCTGTGATCAAATTACCACCGGTAATATTACCGGTTGCACTTACTGTTCCGCCGGCACTGACCAGGCCAGCTGTGTTGATATTGCCGCCGGTAACATTACCTGCTACACTGACCACAGTACCATTGTAGATGTTACCAAACACAGTATTAAAGAAGCTGGTGCTGGATCCGATATTACCAACAGCGTTGGTTCCAGATTTGGTGATGCTCTGTGCGCTGACCACGTTGGCGTACAAAGTAGTGGTGTCGATCACCACAACATTGCTCACACCGCCCACGTTGAAATTGATGTTGCCGTTGGTTGCGCCGATGTTACCTTCACTGGTACCATTCACAAACTTGGTAACGCTGACACCCAGACTCAAGCCGGTCAATTGACTGCCGTTGCCCAAGAAATAAGTGCCCGATATGTTGGCCGCTGATGTGATGTTACCTGCTGCTGAAATCAATCCACTGGTACGCAGGTTACCGCTGTCCACATTGCCCGAAGATACCAAGGACACACCTGACACCGCAGCCACAGAAATGATGTTTCCACCTGTGACATTACCAGTTGTGCTGGTGAGGCCACCTGTGAGTATGTTGCCGCCTGTGATATTACCCACAGCAGAGATTGTGGTTCCTGCTGTCATGGCGTTTGACACAGCAAAAGTACCATTGGCACCCACAGCTCTTGCCACATTGTATGTGGTTCCGCCTACGTTGGCCTGGATCACCAGATTACCGCCGGAAATCGCGCTCTTGATGTTGGCATCGGTACTGGTGGTATTCACTGCAAACACATTGGCTGAGCCCACAGTAAGTCCAAAATTGTTTAGAACAGCTAGAGTACCAGTGGTAGATGTGTTGGCTGTGGCGCGCATGAAGTCGGTGCTGTCCAAGTTATCCAACAATGCTGCATTGGTCACTGTGCCTGCGAACACAGGAGATCCTGTATTGTACAAAGTGATACCGTTGTATATGGTAGGGAATGTGGTAACAGTAGGAGCAGATGGAGTGAAGCTGGAATCCTTGCTGACAATGGCCACTCGAGTATTGTTCACATACAAGCTGGTCACATAGTGAGGTGTTGCACCTGAATCAGTGATTGTTTCAGGAATAGCGCCTGCTGTTCCTTCAGCAGAAGTGTAAGCTGGCCCGACCACAGTCCAAGAAGCACCGTTGTAAACTTTCAACTGCGAATTGGTTGTATCCCACCATAGGTCGCCGGTGATCACATTGCTAGGTGCGCTGGCAGCACTGGTAGATCCGGTCATGACTTTGAAAGCTGTACCGTTGTACACTTTCATCAACGCATTGGTACTGTCCCACCATAATTGCCCAGTCAGCGGTGCTCCAGGTGCTGTGGTATTTGCAGCATTTTCCAGCAAGTGGATGAAGTTCTCATCAAGAAATTCACCGTAACCAGCGTAGTTTTTACCTACCAAGGTCATGCTACTAGCGGTATTAACGGTGCCATCTGGGATGGTAGCAAAGATTGAACCGTTAGTTAGATTGATTGTATATGCCATTTTGAATTACCTGTTCCTGTTATCAATATTTATACAGCATTGATGTTAGTCAATGTCTGGATCCGCAGCGTGTAGTCAATCTGTATCTGCCGATTTAAACTCTTTTGCACCGGGTGGAAAATCACATGAGTAATCAATCGCAGATTGCTCGACGATCCATTCCATGATTTGAGACCCAGTTCATCAAACACATATTCGCCATTGAAATTGGTCGAATTGTCAAAAGCCTGCTGTGTGGGGGGCTCGCCGTAGTCCAGCAAGCAACTTACCAGGATATCAGTATAAAGATTACCTGACGTGTGCAGCACTGTCATTTTGTTGTTTGTGGGATCAGTATCAGCTGCTGAATTATCATCTACCACTTTTTGGTAGGTTTGATTGTATAAGTCTGCGTTCTGCCCAGTGGTATTTGGAGGCAGATATGTGATCACACCAGTGGGATCAACTGAACTACCACCGTTGCCAAATGCCATGAGATAGATATATCCTAGATCTCTGTTGCTGAGAGTCTGGGCCATGGCAATGGAGATGTTTTCATAGTGGATGGCATTCTTTTTATCCACCAAGACTTCTCCAGAATTTGGATCATGTATCTTTACAAACCCTTCAATTTTGCACAGTCCTGGAGTGATCATGCTCGTCCCTCCACATAGGTTTTTTGAGTTTTGGGATCGTAGATCCGCATGTGGGCTTGCACCGAAATCGTTCCGTTTTCGTTGGGCTTTTTGGGCCGTGGTGCGGGCACAGGGATCGCTGGCTTGTTTGGCGTTGTAGTTGGCATGATCATTTATTTACCTTGTTTATAAACCACGTAAAAACCTTGCAGCAACAGTATCTGTATCTTGCAGCGCGATACCATCACTTGGAGTGGTCACTCCGCGCTGATACCAAGTCACACCGTGACGTACCAGTATGGTGACTTCTACGTTAGCCGCTGGCGGCAGCAATGGTGGGTATGCTGTGTCATCCACAACAAAATCCACAGCCAACGGATCAAAGTCAGTTACAAACCAACGATATTGACTGGTTGCTGTGGTATCACTGTAGGCATATTGGCGGATTCCTGCAACATATACTTCGATAGCAGGCGCTTCGCTGCTGCTGTCAACAAAATCATCGACGTTTATGCTGGGTGCGTAGAATACTGTGGTAGATCCATCACCTATGCTGGTGTCAGAAACTATGTAGTCTTGATAACTGCTCTGCAACAAATTACCGCGACTTAGGTCATATACCGCAGAACCCACGGCATGATCTGCTGCTGCTGTACCAGCAGTTCCGCGCATGAGTCCGCTGACACTATTGTTAACCAGATTGATATCACGATACATGATACGTTCGCCATTCACTGTGCAAACACCAAACACGCCAATATCCAAATTAGGATGACCCAACGCATTGACATCATCAACATACATGATGTTGTCTGTGGCTGTGAGTGTTTGCATCAATTGCGTAGTGGTAGCAGGGGTGATGCGATAGGTAGCTTGTACTCCGCGCATGTCTTGGAATATGCGGAATGCCATGGCATCTGGCACTATGCTGCTGGTCACTTCGGTTATGACCATGATCTGGCCGGGCTGGATTGCGCCAGATCCCAAGATGAGATATTCACCCTCCACTGTGTAATCTATGCTGTTGGTTAGAATATATCCATCCAGTGTGACCCATAGTCTGGCCGGATTCACATTGGCACGTTCCAACCAGAATTGGTTGTCATAGATCGCATTTCCTTTGCTGTATGAATAACTCCATTGTGTGTTATTCACTGTTGCGTAATCAAAACTACCTGGTTGGCTGTTGTATGCTGGATCATTTGGCAGTGGATCAAATGGATCTACAACTTCCACACCAGTAATCACTGGACCATTGAACACCAAGGTAAGCGGATACTGCTGTGAAGTATCATTGAAGGTTGTTACACTGAACAAGTCATTGAGATTCACGATGCCCACAATCTGCAAAGTGTTGCCGGCCAATTGATATCCGGCTTGAGTGGTCACAGTGATCAATATACGAGCACCAGCAGGTGGTGCTGTATTGAACACAACTTCACGATCGTTGGTTCCTGAATAAGGTGTCACACTATACACGCCTGGTACGCCGCCGATGCTTTGTTGTTGCAGTATGTTATCTACCCAAACAATAACGTCTGTGGTGGCATTTATGATTGACTGGCTGTATCCGCCGCGTGTGGGCAAAGCAAATGCCAATGAACTGCCGTCGCTGGTCCATTCGCGACCTTCTGGTGGTCGTAATCTCAATCCATTGCGATTCACTATCATGTTGGCAAGATTGCTGCCTTGCACTGAATTGGTAAGTGTAGTGCTCTTGAATGTAACAAAATTGGCATCTGCCACAATGTACTGTGTCTGCGGAGCACTCCAACTATAAACTGTGGATGCTTTACCAGTGCCTGAGCCAATCCCAGTGGCAGTGAATACTGTTCCTACTGTGTTGGCACCAGCACCAATGGCCACAAAATTAGTGGTACCCAGTTCAGTGATAGTGTATTGTCGGCCAATGATAAAATAGCCTGCATCGATAATAGAAACACCAAATGCCACTAGTGCAATACCATCGGTATCGTTATATACTGTGCCTAGATCAACGATTGATTGCAGAGTAGGAACATATTCAAACCAGTACAATGGATCATCAATGGCAATACCAGCAGGTACATCTTGCAATGCTCTGTAATAAGAACCGGTGTTATTGACCACATCTTGTTTGACGTAGCTGTTCAATTGATTCCATGCCACACTAGCGGTATATGGAGTCCATCCTACCACACTAATAGGCAAACCATTGACAAATACTGCGATACTGATTATCTGTGCAGAATCAACTGGAATTATAGTGGTCTGTGATCCTGTGCCAGCAAAATTGCCACGATACAACTGATTGCCACCACCTAGCTCAAATGCGTTAATGCTGATGATGGTGCCACTGGCCACGGTGCTCAATAATGTGATAGTTTGCAGTACCCAATCCACGGTATAATCTATGTTCAATGACAGTGGCAGGTTAGCTGTGGTATCAGTGACAAAAATTCCCACAGGATTTTCCACCAATCCTGCCCAACTAAAAGTATTTGTGATTGCAGAATCGTAGAGATAGCGAGTGTCAGCCAGTTGGAATCCATGGCCATCTCTGTTCCAATCTGCGCCCGGACGGGTATAAACACGCAAGTCCAGGGTGTCAAATTCGGCACCATTTACCAGCTCTTCGGGTGCATGCCCTTCATACAGTCCAATGAATTCACCACCATCTACATTGATGCTGGTAAAGGTATCACCCAGTGTGACATCAGTGAATGAACTGGCATATGTGGCATCATCAGGGGTTGTACCCAAGAAGTAATTTCCATACACTTGTACCCCAGGATAATCCACACCATCAATCAACAATGGCAATTCCAATCCTGGTTGATTTACTCCAGGCACATATAGACCCATGGTACGATCGACGCCGGACAAATCTCGAGCTGGGATTAGATTCCAATCTTCAAGATTGAATGTAGGTCCTACCACAGCAGTAGAATCTGCGCTGGCGGCTTGCCATACACGGTCATCGTAGCGAACCAACTGTCCATCTTGATATGTTCCGTTTGAACTCCAATCTTGTACATCGCTGAAGTACTGGAATCGGTCATACTTGATAGTGGTCTTGAAGCTGCGAGCCAAGCCTGGGGTAATTATGGCATAGGCTATAGCGCCTGAACCAACGCCACCACCACCAGTGAATGATATACTTGGGGTCGAACGATAAACAGCATCTGAATATGTGACATTTACTGCTACAACCTGTCCCAAGCTGTTGATCACAGCAGTGGCTTCGGCAGCAAGGCCAGAATATGCCAAGGTGGCAGTGCCATTGGTTTGAAGACCGCTAGTAGTAAATGTAGGTGGCTCAACTCCTGTAACACCAGCTTCTACCACGGTGTAGAGATTGGTCACATTATTGTTCACATAAAACAGTTGCTGGTTGATATTCACAGCAGTGTCGCTGGTCCATGCATCGCCGACGATCACTATTGGTGGTTCAGTGTATCCCGATCCACCGTTGATAATTTCCACTGCGGTCAGTGTCAGCAAATAGTGATTATACCATTGATTGTACGGGAAAGTGTTCCATACTGTGCTGTTAGCTGGCAAGTCGCTCAAGAAATTGGCCACGTCTGCTGACCCATGCTCATATGGCAACAATATCGGACTGGTATATTGAGGTACTGTCAGTGTGGTATTGTAGTAGGCCGGCAAATCAAAGTCTGTGAGACTGCCAAGGAATTGATCAAGTCCATTGTACCGCAGATTGAACTCACGTAGCTGCACATGATAAGGTTTGACTTCTTTGATATAATCCAGCACAAATTCTTGATTGTCTCGACGATAGTTTTGATATGGCACAAGATTTCGTATTCTATGATCCACGTCAATCAAACTGGTCTTAACCAACCATTCAGGTGCAGAGAATTCACTCAGTACAAAATTAAATACCAAGGTCAATGCACGATTGCGCTCAACTGCCAATTCATCAATCAACAGTTCTTCATTTATGGCCTGTATGATTTTTCTTGTTTCTTTTACGGGCTCTTGATCATAATACTGTGCATCAAAAACTTCAATGTCAAATCCAAATCTGCCCAGCTGGTAATCCCATAGCTCTGCAGAAAATGCAATAGTGCCGTCTTGCAATCCCACACGGTCCCATCCCAAATTGGTCAATAGGTATATTTCCCATTTACCTTGAGCATTGGCAGTGATTTTCACACTGCTGCCCACGGCCACACTCAATGTATCTAGCCCGGCTTTGTTGGGAATGGTTGCTATGACTTTGCTGCTGGAATTGTATCCAGGAAGATACCAGTTGATGTAACTCCAATAGTCAGCTGTGTTGTATCCTTGCACAAACGACAATCTCAGCAGTCTTTCCCCAGCCACTTGGTCGCTGGCTATCACTGTGTAGATGGTCCAGAGACCTCGGTTGTCGCTGTCGGTTACTACCAAATAACGAT
>Ga0214919_10005344_pt1 | contig 18291 bp, 17 predicted proteins | sample LL1503_MetaG_FD_177994 | JGI IMG/M metagenome (GOLD analysis project Ga0214919, IMG submission 177994) | Freshwater microbial communities from Lake Lanier, Atlanta, Georgia, United States - LL-1503 | ecosystem: Environmental > Aquatic > Freshwater > Lake | place: USA: Georgia | collected...
TATGACGAAATAATGAAATTAATGCTTCCAACATTGGGGGAGGATCGTCAAAAAACATACTCACCATTCATGCCAATTTGCAACAAAACAGGCATAGTTCTTGAAGAAGGCGTTGTTTCTGTGAACAAACAAAACGGGACGATTACCTACAAAAACTCACTTGGTGAAGAGGTTGAAACCGAAGTTACAAACGGAAAATGCAAGCTTCAATGGAAGGTTGATTTCGGTGCAAGATGGCACACTTTTGGCGTTGATTACGAAATTTTTGGGAAGGATCACCTTGCAAACGAACCACTTTATAAGAAAATCTGCCAAATTTTAGGAACAAAACCTCCTGTGAATTTCTGCTATGAGCTTTTCCTTGGGGAAGATGGTGCAAAAATTTCAAAATCCAAGGGAAATGGAATTTCTGTTGAAGAATGGCTTGCTTGTGCACCGGCGGAAAGCCTTTCCCTGTTTATGTTTCAAAAGCCAAAAACTGCGAAAAAACTCTATTTTGCTTCAATTCCAAAAGCGGTTGATGAATACATCGCATTCGTTCATTCGTTTTGGAAAAATGAAGAAGGTAGATATGAAAATCCCGCGTTTTATATCCACAAAGGGGAAGTTCCGCAGTTCAACCTTGAAGGAATTTCGTATTCGTTAATTTTGAATCTTGCTTCAGTTTGTAATCCTGATTCTGACGATATTCTTTGGGGATTTATTCAAAAATACGCACCGCATTTGCACAAAGGCAAGTTTCCATTTTTGGACGAAATGGTCGCAAAATCGATCAATTATTACACGCACTACATTAAACCAAATAAGAAATTTGATGTTCCAACCACGCAAGAAAGAGTGTTATTGGAAAAACTTTTAGAGTTTTGTAAAACAACGCAAGAAATTGACCCAAACACCTTGCAAAATGGCGTTTATGCAATTGCGATGGAGTTTGAATTTGATATTAAAGCTTGGTTTTCGTGCATTTACCGCACTCTTTTAGGGCAAAGTGAAGGACCAAGAGTTGGCTCGTTCATTGCACTTTTTGGAACACAAAACATGGCAAATTTAATTGAAGAAAAATTGAAGTAAGATTTATGAAAAACATTTTGGAATATATTCACGGCGAAATTGCGAAAGTTTGTGAAATTTCACATGAAATTCCGTTTGTGTGTGAATATCCAAGGGATAAGTCTCACGGAGATTTTGCCACAAACATTGCTATGGTTGCTTCAAAAATTGAAAAAAAATCACCAATTGAACTTGCAGAAAAGTTTTCCTCATTAATAAAAACTCTTTCTTTTGTGTGTGAATGTACGGTTGCAAAGCCCGGATTTATTAACATTCGTGTTGAAAATTCCATTTTTCTTGAAATGTTGGAAACAATTGTGGAAGCAAAAAATTTGCCAAATATTGGGAAATCGGAGAAAATCAACATTGAATATGTTTCGGCAAATCCAACGGGGCCTTTACATGTTGGGCATTTACGCGGTGCAATTTACGGCGATGTTCTTGCAACTTTGCTTTCAAAAACGGGTTTTGATGTTACGAAGGAATATTACATTAACGATGCAGGAAACCAAATTGCGGTTTTGGGGCAATCTGTTTGGATTAGGTATTGCCAGCTTTTGGGCGAAAATGTTGAAGTGCCGGAAGGAGCATATCCTGCGGAATATATTGTTGATATTGCAAAGGAAATTCGCAAAAAATTCGGCGATGATTTACAAGAAAATGACCCAATTTTCCAAAAATATGCAGTTGAATTCAACTTAAACGGGGTGAAATCCACACTTGCAAAGTTGAAAATTAAACACGATGTCTTTTCTTCTGAAAAAGAGATTGTAAATTCTGATGCAATTTCAAAAGCATTTGATGAACTTTGGGCGAAAAACCTAATTTACAAGTCTGTTCCACAAAAGCCTCGCTCTGTTGACTTAGAAAAGTGGGAGCCACTTGAATGCACGCTTTTTAGAACGAAAGATTTTGGAGATTCACAAGACCGCGTCATTCAAAAAAACAACGGGGAATATACATATTGCGTGCCGGATATGATTTATAATAGAAATAAAATCAATCGCGGGTTTAACAGTTTGGTTATGGTATTAGGAGCAGACCACCTTGGTTATGTTTCCCGTCTTCAAGCAATGACAAAAGCAATTGCGACGGAAAACTTCAATCTTGATATCAAAATTTGCCAAATTGTGAAATTTTTGAAAGATGGCGAAGCGTTTAAGATGTCCAAAAGGTCAGGAAATTTTGTTACCGTTGATGACATTTTGGAAACGGTTCATGTGGATATTCTGCGTTTTATTATGCTTACGAAAAAAAACGATGTCCACATGGATTTTGATGTTGAAAAAGTGAAAGAACAAACAAAAGAAAACCCAATTTTCTATATTCAATACGCCTATTCACGCCTTTCCTCGATTTTACGCAAATTTGAAGAAAACGCTCTGAAAAATGGTTTAGTTGTGAAATGCGATTTTTCAAATTCAACAATAAACGAAAATTTTGGAGACCTCGTCCGCAAGATAATCGAATTTCCTTCAATATTAGCAGTTGCCGTGAAAAATCACGAACCTCACCACCTTGCATTTTATGCATATTCCCTTGCAGGAGAACTTCATTCAACTTGGACGCTTGGCAATTCAAACCCACAAGTAAGATTCCTTCTTGAAGGAAATGATTTGCATAATCAATCAAGTTTGAATATTATTATTTCAACCAAAAAAGTTTTTGAGTTCATCTTCGATATTTTCAACATTGAACCGTTAACTAGTATGTAATTTATGAAACTGTTTGTTATTTTTCTAATATTTATTCAATCAATTTGTTCATTTTCGCAGGTTTTTGCAAAGGAAGTTTTGCCAAACAAGGGAACTGCAAAACGAAGAGAAACTCCAACACTTGTTTTGAGTAAAAAAAAGAATGTCAAGCAAGGCTTTAACACAACAAGCACACAAACAATTTGGAGTAAATCCACACAATCCGCCGGAAAAGTCACAATTGATTTTGACCAATACAAAAACATTACACGCAAAAAACAAGATTGGAAACTTCAATTGAAAAACTTAACAAACGATGTTGATTCCTTAGAAGAAGCAATTCAAAATTCAAAAGATGAAACAGTGAAGGAAGTTTATGCAAAGCAGTTATATGAATTGAAATATTACCGTTCAATTGTGAATGCCAACTTGAAGAATTATGGAAAGGCGGTGCTTGAAGCAAAGGAAGTTGTGAAGTTCGATGAATCGTATTTACTTCGCAAGCCTTCAATGTTTTTCAATAAAAATGTGACGCTTAACGATGCAATGGATGCCCAATGGTCTTTATTGAAAACTCTTGAAGAATATTCTTGTAATGGCGGTGTTGAATGTATTGCGGAGGTTGTTAAGCGTTACAATGTTAAATGGAATGAAGGTGAACATGATTACACGAAGTATGAATCTGTATTTTTTAATAATAGTAATTTTGCCGATATCAAAACAGTTGTTGAATCATTTATGGGGAAGTCATCGTGCATTGGTAAATGTTTGATTGGACAGAATATTGAAATTGCACTCAGTGCTTCTTCTGAAAAATATACTAATATAAGTGCCGTTGGGGCTGCGTCTGATATCGATGTGTGCAATGTTTACACAGGTTCAAATCAATATTCGCTGTATTCCTCACAAATAATTACAATGAATGATAAAATTTTAAAATCTACATCAACAGAAAAAGTTAAGGCATATTTATGCCGAGGCTTCACCAATGTTATGATGCTTGAATCTGGAATTGGTACGAATGCGGGTTATATTACAAATGCAAAGAATGATATTAAATCTGCAATTGCTGTTAATTCTGCATTGCCTTTTGCACAACAAGTTGATGAAATTGACGACATTATTAATATTGATGCATTGTTTCAAAAATGCGGTGAACTTTCAACAAAAGGAATGACAAATGAAGACAAAGCCTTGGCACAATATTCAATTAGCCAGCAAGGTTTGAATGAACTCAAAACTTCATTAAATACGCATTACACAGAACTTGAGGATGTATCGGAGGTTTCTCAATATTTAACGGAAGCACAAAAAGCGGATATTGCTACTGCTTATGGGAATAATTCAATTGCCGATCCAAACGGTGATGCAAAAGTTCAAACTGCAAAACTAACGAATAAAACAACCCGTGCAACGGCACAGCAGGGTCTTGATTCCGAAACGAATCTTCAAGATTTCCTTGGTGCAATTCTTGATTTACAGAAAAACGGAGATTTATAATTATTTATGAAGAGAAATCAGAAGGCATTTAAACCTTCTGATTATATATTTTTGTGTTTTAGGTGTTTTAGATATCGCGAAGGCGGAATCTTAGGGCGTTAAGTTTAATGAAACCTTCGGCATCTTTTTGGTTGTAGACCGAATCCGTTTCAAATGTAACAACATTTTTGTTGAACAGTGTATGCGGAGACTTTCTTCCTTCAATTAAAACATTGCCTTTGTAAAGCGAAAGTTTTACAGTTCCCGTCACTTTTTCTTGGGAAAAATCAATTGCAGATTGAAGCATTTGGCGCTCGCCTGAAAACCAGAATCCGTTGTAAATTAATTCCGCATATTTTGGCATAAGTTCGTCCTTTAAGTGCATTGTGCCACGGTCAAGAGTAATCGATTCAATTGCACGGTGTGCGTGAAGCAAAATTGTTCCACCCGGTGTTTCGTAAATTCCGCGAGATTTCATTCCAATAAAACGGTTTTCGATGAGGTCAATTCTTCCAACACCATGCTTTGCACCAAGTTCGTTAAGTTTTGTTAAAAGGTTTGCCGGCGAAAGTTTTTGCCCGTTAATTGAAATGGCATCGCCTTTTTCAAAATCAATTTCGAAAGTTTCTTTTTCGTTTGGGGTTTCGTCAAGATGTTTTACGCGAATGTATGTATCGCGTTTTGCGGGCTCCCAAGTGTCTTCAAGTGCTTTTCCTTCAATTGAAAGATGAAGAAGGTTGGCGTCCATTGAATATGGTGGTTCGTTTTCTTTCCCCATTGGAATTTCAATGTTATGTTTGCGAGCAAATTCCAGCATTTGAGTGCGTGATGTCAATGACCATTCCCGCCAAGGGGCAACAACTTTAACATTTGGCATGTTGGCGTAATACCCAAGTTCGAAGCGAATTTGGTCGTTTCCTTTACCTGTTGCACCGTGGGAAACAATATTTGCACCAACTTTTTTTGCAACTTCAATTTGACGCAGTGCAATTAAAGGGCGCGCAATGCAAGTTCCAAGAAGGTAAGACCCTTCATAAAGAGCATTCGCACGAAACATTGGAAAAACGAAATCACGGACAAATTCTTCTTTTAAATCCATAACTGAAGCACTTTTTGCACCGGTTCTGATTGCCTTTGCCTTAACTTCTTCCATGCTGTCTTCACGAACCGAACCGTTATCTTGTCCAAGGTCGGCAGTGAAAGTGTGAACTTCGTAACCTTTTTCTTCAATTAACCATTTTAATATAACGGAGGTATCAAGACCGCCGGAGTACGCTAAAACTACTTTTTCTGACATAATATAAGCAAAATTTTTTTACACAAAAAAAGATTATTTGGCAATTGTCAATAAATGTTTTTTAACTGAAATCAAAAATCACTTGACAATGAAAATCATTATCATTTCAGTAAATAATACTAACAAATTGCTTAAAAAGATGCTTGCGATGTTCCACAAAAATGAACGAATTTCTGCAATAACAATGGCAGGGTTGTTCCACATTTGCCTTGGTTTGTGTTTTATTAACGGGGTGAAAAACTCTGAAATATCAATCATTCCGCAATCAATTCAAGTAACGCTCGTCGCACATTCTTCAACGCAAAAATCTGTTTCCGGTGCTGAAATTATGGAAAAATCAGCAGATGCACCAATAATAAAACCGTTTGAAAAAACTTCTATTGATGTTGAAAAGCAATCGCACAAAAACGATGCCAAGCAAGCAAAAGAACTTAAAACTACTGGAAGGGAAGGCGATGATGCCAATGCGGTTAATTCTGCAATTACTCAGCCCATTTTCAACGCTGCTTACTTAAACAATCCAACACCGCAATATCCACAATCCGCAAAGGATACCTCCGTTCAAGGAAAGGTTCTTTTGCTTGTTGAAGTTTCAACGGACGGTTTTGCAAAAACGGTTCAAGTTTCACAATCAAGCGGATATTCTACCCTTGATAATTCCGCAAAAAATGCTGTTAACAAATGGAAGTTTATTCCTGCAATGCAAAATGGAAAACCTGTTTTGGCAAGTGTTATTGTTCCAATTGAATTTAAATTAAATTGATATATGAATCTTTTACACAGTTTTTCGCAAGGCAATTTTGTTTTAATTGCGGTTTTTTTGCTTTTGGTTGGAATGTCTTGTGTTTCGTGGTATGTAATTTTTCGAAAGGTTTTAGTTCTGAAATTTGAACGCAAAGCAATTGCACAATTTCGCTTGGAATATTTAAACAGCCCGCAAATTCTTTCTTCTTTGAATACAGAACATAAGGGTTTGATTGGTGAAATTGTTTTGGAAATGAAGAATCTTCAACCGCTACTTTCAACAATCGAAGGAAGGGAAAAGAAAGAAACCTTGGCGGTTCATTTGGCACAAAAACTTGATATCATTAAAATTCACCTTGATTCAGGGCTAACCCTTCTTGCTTCGGTTTCAAGTTCTTCGCCGTTTATTGGGCTTTTTGGAACTGTTTGGGGAATTTATGGTGCTTTGATAGAAATTTCCACCAAAGGAAGTGCGGGTTTAAGCGTTGTTGCGGCACCAATGGGGGAAGCTTTAACCGCGACTGCAGTTGGGCTTTTTGCGGCAATTCCAGCGGCGATAGCCTACAACATTTTTCTTCGATACAACCGCCTCATAATTCAAGATCTTCGCCACATTTGCGAACAATTCACAATTTATTCTGAAAAGTGATGTCTTTTAATCCATTTGAAAAAGAAGATTTTCACGCACCAAACGCTGAAATTAATACAACCCCACTTGTTGATGTTATGCTTGTTTTAATGGTAATTTTTCTTGTAACGGCTCCCGTCTTGGAACAGTCAATTGCGTTAAATTTACCAAAAACCGCTTCGGTTTCAATTTCACAAAGCAAGCCAGTCACAGTTTCAATTACGCAAAGCGGGAATTATTTTTGGGAAGGGCAAGAAATTTCAAAGGAAGAATTAACGCAGAAATTTTTGGAAGTGAAAGGTTCAAAAGAACAAATTCTAATTCGAGCAGATTCCCAAACACAATATTCCACCGTTGCCTTTGTTCTTGCGGAAGCTTCCCGTGTTGGTGTTACGAACATCGGTTTTGCTGTTGATGGAAACAATTGATAATAATTATTAAAAATTTCTTGACATTGAAAATCATTATCATTTAAGAATGATTATCATTATTTTAGTTGACAATGTCAAAAAAATTAAAACACGCTGTGAAACTTCGCACGGGAAACGCGCTTTTGGTTGCAAATGCAGCGGTTAGCACGGCAATGGTTTTTGGTTTATCGTTTTCCGCTTTTGGTTTGGAATCTACCAAAGAAGCAACACAAATGCCAACAGTTACGGTTGAATCTTCAAAATCAAAGAAAGGATACAATTCCGAAAGAACATCAATGCCAATATATTCCCAACCAATAAACGAAATTCCGCAGGTTGTTTCCATAATTCCAAAACAATTGATGAAAGACCAAGGTTTAACTCAAACGAAAGACGCCCTTAGAAATGTTGCGGGAATAAGTCTTTCAGCTGGTGAGGCGGGGGCTGGTCAGGGCGATAACCTTACAATTCGTGGGTTCACTGCTCGTTCAGATTTCTTCGTTGATGGTATGCGTGATTTTGGAGCATACACACGAGACCCATTCAACACAGAAAAAATTGATGTTGTGAAAGGTCCATCTTCCATTGGTTTTGGTCGTGGTTCAACGGGGGGAACAATTAACCAAGAAACAAAGCAAGCACAAGAAGAAAAAATTACCGATGTTCAACTTGCCATTGGTTCGGATATGACAAAACGCGCAAGCGTGGATATCAACCGCAAAATTGAAGGAATTAAAGGTGCTGCTTTCAGGTTGAATGTTCTTAGTCATGAAAATAATGTGGCGGAAAGGGATTATGCAAACAACAAACGCTCCGGTTTTGCACCAACTGTTTCGTTTGGAATTGGTTCTGAAAACAGAACAACATTGAGCTTTCTTCACCAAGAGGAAAACAATGTTCCAGATTACGGCCTTCCGTGGATTGGCCTAAGACCTGCAAATCAATCGCAAGTGAAAAGGACGAATTATTACGGTTTTGCCGATGGTTCAAACTTTTTCAAAGCGACTGTTGATATGGCAACCGCGAAATTTGAACACGATTTTTCAGAAAACACAACTTTCCGCCAACAAGTTCGCTTTTCAAACAATCAGCGAAACATTCGCGTTACGGAAGCAAAAACAACGGGCTTAACCCCAACAACTGTTACACGAAATCAAATTGCAATGCAATCAACAGAAACAATGCTTGATTCCCAAACAAGTTTAAGCACAAAATTTGAAACAGGAAGTGTGAAACATAATTTAATTACAGGAATTGAATTGATGCGTGAAACTTCTTCCCCAGTTCGATACGCTTTTTCAGGCGTTCCAACAACAAGTTTGACCGATCCAAGCCCTAATCAGCCTTTTGCCGGAACGGGTTCAATTTCAACAAATGTAAACACGGTGACGCAAACTCAAGCAGTGTTTTTTAACGATACTATTTCTCCGCACGAAAAATTTGACATCGTTTTAGGTGGAAGAATTGACAGATTCACCGCCGATTATACTGAAGCAGTTGCTGGTTTATCATTTTCAAGAACGGATATCATGCCCGCGGTAAGGTCATCGCTTGTTTATAAGCCACGAAAAGATTCAAGTGTTTATGCGAACTATGGAACATCATACAATCCTTCCGCTGAAGCTTTTGCCTTAAATGCCACAACGCAAAATGTTAAGCCGGAAATGAACGAAACCTTTGAAATTGGAACAAAGTGGGGATTTTTCAAGAATAAACTTAACACAATGTTTGCTGTTTTCCAAACAAAAAAAACCGATGCAAGAGTGACAGACCCCACAAATTCCCTTTTAACCGTTAACGGTGGAAACCAAATGGTGAAAGGGTTTGAAACGCAAATTAACGGTGAAATTACCGAAAAATTGCAAGTGTTTTCAAGTTATGCCTACATGGAAAGCGAAGTTCTTTCAAGCACAAACACAAACCAAGTTGGAAACCCCCTTGCCAATGTGCCAAATCACACTTTAAACCTTTGGGGGTCGTATAAACTGACTTCAAAGTTCGAATTTGGTGGTGGTGCAAATGCTGTCTCACAAAGGGTTGCTTCAATAACGGTGTTTGATTCAAGCGGAAATGTCGTTTCGGGAAGTACTGCTGGGTCGCTCAAAAAAGTTGATGGCTACATAACATTTAACGCAATGGCGAAGTATCAAATTACACCAAAAGTTAGCATGCAATTAAATATTTACAACCTTACAAACGAATTTTATTACGACCAACTTCACCCATCGCATGTAATTCCGGGGGCAGGAAGAACACTGTTGTTGACTACAAACATTAAGTTGGATTAGGATTTTAGGAAGCAAAAGGCAAAATTTTTTGTGGGGGTGGTGAAATGAAATGGAGCCACTTCCACGGGGAATTTTGCAACGCCGTTTTGAGGGCGTTATCGTTGGTGTTTTGAAGTGGTATGAAATATTTAATTGCATAACAAAATATCCACAATATTATATAAAAATAAGTATTGTTGATTTATGATAATAAAAATTCCCGATGTTCTTTCAAATAAACAAATTCTTCAAATTCGTCAAAAACTTGAAACGGCAAGTTGGATTAATGGTAAAGAAACGGCGGGGCATCAATCCGTGAAAGTGAAAAACAATCTTCAATTGGGAATTTCTGATCCATTCACCCAAGAAATTGGAATGGAAATTATGCAAACCTTGGAAAAAAATCCTGTTTTTGTTTCATCTGCCTTGCCGTTTAAAGTTTCGCCGCCACTTTTTAACAAATACCAAAACGGCGGTCATTATGGAACTCATATCGACAGTGCAGTTCGCCAAATTGGAAACACGCCGCATCGCTTGCGAACAGATTTATCCGCAACATTATTTCTTTCAAACCCTGATGAATACGAAGGAGGAGAGCTTGTAATTGAAGATTCCTTTGGCACTTTTGAAGTCAAACTTCCCGCAGGGCACTTGGTTTTGTATGAATCAGGTTCGCAACACAGCGTTTCACCCGTTACATCTGGGGCAAGAATTGCATCATTTATGTGGGTGCAATCAATGGTAAGGTCTTCGCAGAATCGCTCAATTTTAACAGAACTTGATTTATCAATTCAAAATTTGACAAACCAAAATGCCGACCAAAAAACCAACCAACAAACAATAACTCAATTAACGGGAGTTTACCACAACTTAATTCGTTTGTGGTGTGAAGTTTGAAAATTATCAAAAATAAAAAAAATTATGCAACAAATCAAGCCAAAAAAATCTCTTTTTAAGCGAGTAACAAAAAAAATTCATTTGTGGCTTGGTTTTGCCACAACAATTCCACTTTTTGTTATTGCAGTAACGGGCATAATTCTTTCAACAATTTTTCTTCTGGAAGATATTGAAAAAGAATTTTCACGCGGGGAAGCATTTTTTTCAAACAAAAATGAAATTTCGCGTCAGGCTTCACAAATTGTTGAAATTGGAAAAAGTTACGAAATTGATGGTTACAAACTTGCATTGATTCGCTTTCCTGAAAAAAAGTCTGGTGAAGTTACAATGCGTTTTTTTGATTCAAGCCGCAACCTTAAGCAGATAATTTTTGAACAAAGCTCAAAAAAAGAATTAAGTGTGAAAAAAATTGAAAACAGCACAACATTTGAAAAATGGATTTTAAAATTACACCACACATTTCTTTTTGAAGAAACTGGGAAAATAATTGCCGGTTTTGTTGGAATTATTCTGTGCATAATGTGTATTAGCGGGTTAATCATCTGGCTTCCAAAATTTCCCGTTCAAGCATTTCATTTGAAAAACATTTCCGTTCCAAGGTTTTCACTAAAGGACAGGGCGTTGAATGTGAACTTGCATAAATCTTTTGGAATTTGGCTTTTTATGGTTTTGTTAATTATTGCATTCACGGGAACATTCCTCATTTTTACAAAGCAGTTCAACCAAATGGTTTCAACGGTTTTGCCTGTGCGTGATTTTCGAACAATCGAAGTAAAATATCAGCAAACAGAAGCGGTTGCAAAAAGCGTTGATTTTGAAGTTTTGATGCAAAATGTTGTGGAATCTACAGAGAGCCGTGAAATTATTTCCGTACAATTTCCACAAAAAAACGAACCATATCGCTTCACAATTCGCCCGGATAATTACACACAAGGCAGGCATGGAATTTCGGTTTTTGTTGCTAGCGATGGCAAAGTTTTGGAAGTTCGCAACCCGCATTATTATTCCAAAGGTGAAAGTTTTCTTATGTGGCTTGGAATGTTGCACAAGGGGATTGGTCTTGGAGCATTTGGAATTGTGTGGCGAATTGTTCAAATTGTGTGCGGAATTGGAATTATTTTGTTTGCATACACGGGAATTATGATTTGGGTGAAAAAGCCAAGGAAGGTTTAATTATTTTGCAGATATTTTTTAATTTCGGCGAGCTGTTCCGGATATTTATAATTCGTGATTTTGTCAGGTTCAATAAACGAAATTTCGCTTCCGTGGAATTTTTGTAATTGTGGAATTTGAGTTTTACTTTCGCAAAGGAAGACGGTGAATCCGTTTTTTGCAGTCAACAGTTTTTTGGTTGCAACAACTTCAATGCCCGTAAGTTCTAATGTTTTTCGCTCCGCAGTACACGGTGATAGTTCGTCCTGATTTTTCCTTCCACCCGGAATTGCTGATTTTACAGTTGGTTGTGCCGGTTCGTTATTTTGCGATTTTTTTGAGTGGTGTTTTTTATCTTTTCTTGAAACAACAAGAATTTTACCGTTTTGAACGATTAAACACCCTGAATTTGCATATTTTTTGCCGTTAAGTAATTCTTGTGGTGGTTTGCAGTTTTTGTTTTCCTGCGTTTGAACTTCCGAAGTTTTAGCTTCAACTTGATTTTGTTGCTTTTCAAAATTTTGTGGTTTGTGCGTGCGGGAGTCGTAGAAAAAATATGCCAAAATTGAGGCAAGCATGACAATTAAATGCGGAATGAATCTGCGAAATTTTTTTGTCATGTGCCTCAAAATATAAATTACTGAACCATTTTTGCAACTTCATCAGCGAAGTTTTCCTCTTTTTTTTCAACACCTTCACCAAGTTTGAAAAGAGCAAAACCCGTGAAAGAAATTGTTGTTCCAAGTGCTTTTTCTGTTTCTTTAACAACATCGCCGATGGTTTTTTTGTTGTCCATTACAAAAATTTGGTTTAGAAGGACATTATCTTCGTAAAATTTTGCAATTTTTCCTTCAAGAATTTTTTCAATAACAGCTTCGGGTTTTTTTTGAGCAGCCAATTGTTCGCGGGAAATTTCTTTTTCTTTTTCCAAAACTGAAGTTTCAACTTCGCTTGAGTGAAGATACCTTGGACGCATTGCCGCGGCTTGCATACAAAGTTTTTTCCCAAGTTCGTTCAGGGCATCTTTGTTTGAACAGTCTGATTCAACACCCAAAAGAACGCAAGTTTTACCCGTGTTTGGCATTTCGCTTGTATGAATGTAGCTAGCAATTACACCATTTTTAACAGAAACTTTTTTGAACCTGCGAAGAGCAAGTTTTTCACCGATAATTCCTGAAGATTCAGCAACTTTTTCCTCGATTGTTACATCTCCAATTTTTGTTGAAATGGCTTCCTCAAGTGAGTTTGCGGAAATTGTTAGCGATAGAATTTCTTTAATTAATCCGCGGAAACTTTCGTTTTTTGCAACGAAATCCGTTTCGGAATTAAGCTCTAAAATCACAGCTTGAGTTCCTTGAATGTTAATTCCAACAAGTCCTTCAGAAGCGACACGATCAGCTTTTTTTGCAGCAGAAGCCATACCTTTTTTGCGAAGCCAAACCATTGCCTCTTCAATGTTGTTTCCTGTTTCTGTAAGTGCTTTCTTGCAGTCTCCCATTCCGGCACCTGAAATTTCCCTTAGTTGTTTTAAAATTGCGATATCATTTGACATAACCTTGTAATAAAATTGCATTGTGATTGTTTCGTCAATTCAAACCTTTGTGAATTAAAAATCAAGGGTTTATTTTATTGACAAAAATGCTTGCAAAAAGAAAAAAATGGTTTATTGATAAATAATAATTTTTAAAGGTTTTTATGGCGGTTGATCAAAACGAAGTTAATGCACTTTTGGAGGCAATAAAAGATAAATACAGAAGTGAACAATGGAAGATTCTTGACCAAGAATATTCTAAAATTGCGTTAGATGAGAATCTGAAAATACCAAGTCCACATGTGGGTACGATAACCGATAAAGATATTGAAATAGGTAGAGAACAGGCAAAAAACGATGCAAATTTTAAAACGGACAACAGACCAAGGGCAGAAGCTTTGCTGAAAAAACAAGGGCACGATATTACGAAACAAAATATACAAAATGTTATAGAAAATAAGCTGGACGAATTGTTGTTGAAGGCAAAATCGAACCATCGCCAAGAACAAATGCCAAAACAAATACCGCGAACCACACAATCCCAATCAAAGAAGAAGATTTCGACGACGAATGAGAGCAAGACGACGACGAATGAGAGCAAGCATAATGAGTTCTTTTATAAAATTCTTAATAGAACATCCGTTGAGAATAAAAAAGACCAAGTCAAAAGTTCATCAATTTTCACAAATATTGCTAATAAATTAAGTAATTTCTTTAAGCAAGAAGTCAGTAGCTTTTTAAGCCCTTTTATGTCCGATAAAATGAACGAGGGATTAATAAACTCCATATTTTCAAAAACCACAATAAGTTCGCAAGGAAAATACCAATCACCTAAAATAACTACTTCCCCAACAGGTCGTTTTAACACAAAAAGTAATGGTATGGTATGAAGTGAATAAGATAAAATTTTCCTTGAATATTATTTCTTCCCCCATTATAACTTTTGAGTTATATTTTTAAAAACAGTTCCATTCATGGCGAATAAAATATCGATAAAAGACCTTAGTGTAACATATTCCGGTCATTTTGCTATTCAAAACATCAATCTTGATATCAAAGAAAAATCAATTACGGCGTTTATTGGTCCTTCTGGTTGTGGGAAATCTTCGCTTTTGCGTTCAATAAACAGAATGAACGACACAATTCAGGATTGCGAAACAAATGGAGAAATTTTCATCGATGGCGTTGATATTTACCACGAAAAGGTTGACCCCGTCCTTTTGCGTCTGAAAGTTGGCATGGTTTTTCAAAAACCGATTCCATTTCCAAAATCAATTTACGAAAACATTGCTTTTGGTCCAAAAATTCACGGAATGTATAAAAATAAAGCAGAAATAGACGAAATTGTTGAAAAATGCCTGCGTAAAGTTGCTCTTTGGGATGATGTCAAAGACCGCCTTAAAGATAAAGGAACTTCGCTTTCGGGTGGTCAACAACAAAGGCTTTGCATTGCAAGAACAATTGCTATAAAACCTGATATCATTTTAATGGATGAGCCTTGCTCCGCACTTGACCCCATCGCCACCATAAAAATTGAAGAACTGATGCAGGAGCTGAAAAAAAATTATACAATAGTAATCGTCACGCACTCAATGCAACAAGCGGCAAGAGTATCCGACAAAACCGCATTTTTTTACATGGGTCATCTTGTTGAACATGGCGAAACAAAACAAGTGTTTGAATCTCCAATTCATAAACAAACACAGGATTACATATCCGGGAAAGTTGGGTAGGGTTCAGAAGGCAAAATTTTTTGTGGGGGTGGCGAAATGAAATGGAGCCACTTCCACGGGGAATTTTGCAACCCCAACTTAAGGTTTCGCAAGAAAATTAAGGCATCCACGGTGTTGGGGGTGTTTTATGCACACAGAAAAAACATTGGAAAAACGCATAAAGCGTTCAGCTTAAAGCCCGTTGAAGGCTTTACAAAAATCGAAGAAATTTGCAAGCAAATATTTATATATATTGCAAAAATATTGGGTTTTACAAGAAAAAATATTGCATTTGAAGTGAAACATAAAAGCAAAAGTGCGAAGTTGATTTTCTGCATTTCGGTAAAAGATTTCAGTGGAATTTTTGTGAAAAATACTGTTGATGCTTTAACTTTATTAATTTTATCAAAAGCAAAATCGCGTTTTGCGTAAATTGTGTCATAAAAAATCACCCATAAAATTAGTGAAATATAAATCAAAAATGTGTTGAAATTTAGCAAGAAAAATGAGATATCCAATCCATGCGCAGTGCAAATTAAAAATCCGCCTGCGTAAGTAATGCCAAGAAATGCTTGTGGAATTGGGAAAAATCGTTTTGAGTATGGGTAAATAATTACAAAAATTGCGGAAATTCCAAGTGGTAAAAATACGTTTTTTGAAAGGAAAAAAAGCAATGGAAATGCAATTATGATTAATAAAATTGCGAAGCAAATTGCATTTTTTACGCTAATTTTGCTAGATGCAATAACACGATGTGATGTTGTTGGAGTATTTGCATCAATTTTTTTGTCTGCAATGTCGTTTAAAATACAGCCAATGGAGCGTGCAAAAAATGAACAAACTAGAAAAAGAAAAAAATTCCTAAATGTTAGAGATTTTGAGAAAACCAATCCCAAAAAGCATGGAATGAATAGCAAAATTGTGCCAATTTGATTCTGAAAGCGAATTAAAAGTAGATAATTTAAAGCTCTACGCATTGATTATTGTACCTATTTGTAAAAAAATTTCATCTTCATGAAGTGCGGCGTTGATAATTTGAACTTTGCTTTTATAAAATTCAAGAAGATCTGAACAAGATTCGTTGTAAATTTTGATGCGATTGCGAATAGTTTCCTCGTTATCATCAACGCGAAGTTCAAGTTTTCCGTTGCATAAGTCGCATTCCCCACTAACTTTTGATGGATTAAATTTCTTATTAAAAATTGCACCGCATAAGTTACAAACCTCGCGATTCAGAACTCTATCAACAACAACATTGGGGTTAATGTCAAAAAGGATAACTTTTGAGATAGTTTTTGAGTTTTTCTCAAGGGTTTCGTCCAAAAATTTTGCTTGAGAAAGTGTTCGCGGATATCCGTCGAATATAATATTTTGACCAATTTGCGAAACCTTTAGAGAGATAATATCGTTGACAATTTCATCACTAATTAATTCACCTGCAGACATTTTCTGGGAAATAACAGCATTTAGCGAGTGTGATTTATCGTTTTTGCATTCACGAAGAAGGTCGCCAGTTGAAATATGTTCAAAGTCTTTTTCGGTAAGCTTCTTTGCTTGTGTGCCTTTGCCGGAGCCGGGTGCTCCAAAGAAAATTACAAGTGACATATTACATTTTTTGTGAGAGTTTGTCGTATTTTGATGATAGTTTATGCACTTGAATTTGTGCGATTGTTTCAGTGCTAACATTCACAACAATTAGCAATCCCGTTCCGCCGATTGCGTAAAATTGTGAGTACATTGAAGACATAAGTTCGGGAATTATGCACACAAGTGCAATGTAAGAACCACCAATGAAACACAGGTATTTTGTGAGTTTTTCAATGTATTCTTGCGTGCGTTCGCCTGGGCGAATTCCTTGAATAAAAGTGTTGGATTTACGCAAATTATTTGCGACTTCCTTGGTGTCAAAAACGATTGATGTGTAAAAAAATGTGAAGAAGTAAATCAGTGCAACATAAATAGCGATGAAAAGCGGCTGACCGTGCGAGATATTTCCCGCGATGAAGTGGATTATTGGGTTTGTGCTGTTGGGCATGAAGCCTGCAATTGTTGCGGGTAGCATTAAGACGGAGCCGGCAAAAATTGGTGGAATTACGCCTGCGGGATTGAGTTTCAAAGGAAGCTGACCCGTTCCCATTGCGGTTTGAGTTCCACCAAATCTGCTTACCTGTTTTGACTGTTGAACCGTTATTATTCGGTAAGATTTTTCGAAAAGGACTATCATCGCAATTGAAACGATGAATATTGCAAGGATGAATATTAGTTGAATTGGTGAAAGTGCACCGCTGCGAGTCAGTTCAAACATTGAAATGAAGGCTTTGGGGAAGTCGGAAATGATTCCGGCGAATATCATAAGCGAGACTCCGTTTCCGATTCCTTTTGCGGTGATGCGTTCACCCATCCAAAGAAGAATCATCGTTCCCGTTGTTAATGTTAATGCAACGCTGAGTTTTTGGTAAAGCGTACCGTGAGATTCATCTCCAAGATACAACCCCGATGCACCAATTCCGTTTGCAATTGCAAAACCTTGGAAAAATGCGATTATTATTGTTGCGTATTTTGTGTACTGATTTATCTGTTTTTGTCCGGATTCACCTTCTTTTTTAAGGGCTTTTAAACTTGGAAGAGATGATGTTAGAAGTTGGACGATAATTGATGAGGTTATGTATGGAATGATTGTTAATGCGAAAATTGACATTCTTGCTAAAGAACCACCCGAAAGCATATTGAACATGCCAAAGACCCCCGATTTTGTGTATTTTTCAATCGAACTTAGCATTGAAACATCAATGTTTGGAAGGGGTATGAATGAGCCAAGGCGATAGGCGATTAGTACGAATATCGTAAAAATCACCTTGGACATCAACCCCGAAGAAGCTTGTTTTAATTGCTTTTTTGCCATAACTATTCTTGAACTTCCGCAATTTGTTCAAAACCTTGCACGATTTCAAATTTTCCGCCTGCTTTTGTAATTTCCGCAGTAGCAGAAGATGAATAAGCGTGTGCTTCAATTTGTAGACCTTTTGGGCATTGACCTTTTGAAAGAACTTTTACAAGATCCTTGTTTTTGATAACGCCTGCAACGATTAGGTCTTCAATTGTGATTTTTTTTGAAGCGTCAAGTTTTCCACAGTCAATGTATTCTTGAAGTTGAACGAAGTTCACAGGTTTGAATTCAACACGGAAAATGTTGTTGAAACCACGGTGAGGAAGCCTTACATACAAAGGAGTTTGACCACCTTCAAAGGCACGAACACCACCAACACCTGAACGACCTTTTTGACCTTTTTGACCCTTACCACAAGTTTTTCCAAGTCCGGAACCGCGTCCTCTGCCGACTCTTTTTCTTCTTTTTGTGTTTTTGTGTTCAAATAAATTTACTGCTTCTGCAATTGCTGACATTTTAACTTTTAATAACTGAATTGGGTTC
>Ga0214919_10005345_pt1 | contig 18290 bp, 15 predicted proteins | sample LL1503_MetaG_FD_177994 | JGI IMG/M metagenome (GOLD analysis project Ga0214919, IMG submission 177994) | Freshwater microbial communities from Lake Lanier, Atlanta, Georgia, United States - LL-1503 | ecosystem: Environmental > Aquatic > Freshwater > Lake | place: USA: Georgia | collected...
GTAAAACCCTTGCCCGACTGCGGATCGGCAATATCGACATTGCGCATCAGCACGGCGCGGTCGGTGACGTCATTGCCAAGGATCAAGCCCCCCGAGACCAGACTGCCCGGCATCAAGGCCTCTAGGGGCACCAGACAGAGCTCGACCTCATAGTCGAGCAGCGCATCTCCCGCCGGTATGGGCGCATCCCAAGCCGTCGGCTGAACGATCTTTGGAAACAGGAACGGCGAGCCGACCACGGTCGATTCTGCGGCATGTTCGGCATAGTTGGTGCCGACCCCGATGTTCTGGTCCCCCAATCGGATGGGCAGACCCAGATGGTCTGACGAGACCGTGACCTCATCCTGAGCCGCCTGAACAAAGGCCCGAATGGCGTCCTGCCCGAGGCGATGGATCAGATCGATGGCGTCCTCAGAAGCGGACCCGCGCAGCGATGATAGATCGACCCCCCTGATCTCACCCTCCTGATAGGACCGAACAGCGATCAGGCGCTCGCCATTCGCGCTCGATGTGCAAGCAAAGGTGAGGGCCTCGTCGAGCGGGGCAATGTCTACCGAGCGGGTCATGGTCAGGGTCCTAGATCAGGCCGCGGTATGAACCGCCGTCCAGTTGCATATTCTGGCCAGAGATGAACCCGGCTTGGGCACTGCACAGATAGGCGCAGGCATCCCCGAACTCTTCTGGACGGCCAAAGCGTTTGGCCGCGATGGTCTGGGCGATCTCGGCGCGCGCCTCTTCGAGTGTGATGCCCTTCATGCCCATCATCAGACGGGCCATTTGCTGTTGACGTTCTGTGTCAAAACGTTCTGGTAACAAATTGTTAATAGTTACATTATCGGCCGCCACTTCAGGGACCAGTGCCTTACAGGCCGCGGTCAGTCCAGCGCGGGCCGCCGTCGACAGACCCATCGGTCCCATCGGGGTTTTGACCATGGCGCTGGTGATATTGATGATGCGGCCAAATTTGCGCTCGCGCATGCCCGGCAGGACGCCGCGGATCAGCATTAGGGCAGGCACCATGTTGGCATTAACTGCGCCGATCCAGTCGGCCTCTTCCCAGTTCTGGAAATGACCCGGAGGCGGACCAGAATTGTTATTGACGAGGATGTCGCAGTCACCGGCGGCGGCCAGCATCGCCGCGCGGCCTTCGGGACTGTTCATATCGGCGACAACCGCGCAAACCTCACGGCCCGTCGCAGCGGCGAGCTTGGCGCGCGCAGCTTCGAGCTTTTCGCCATCGCGGCCATTGAGGGTGACGATGGCCCCCTCGCGCGACAGGGCAAAGGCGCAGGCATAGCCAAGGCCCTGTGATGAGGCGCAGACCAGCGCCTTGCGTCCCTCAAGTCCCAAATCCATCAGACTGTTCCCTTCATATAGCGCTGCAATGTCGCAAAGGTGGCAGGGGCATCATCGGCTGAGGCCGCGACCGCTAAGAGGTGCCCATCGGGCCGGACCAGCAGGGCACCGCTGGCACTGAGGCCCATCGCCGCTGCCCAGCCGCCCGCCTTGGCGCTAAAGTCTGCACCTTCGACCAAGACCGTCACCGGAACATCCGAACCCTTGGCCAAGGCCGTCCAAGCGGCATGATCGGTTCCGGTCAGCAGGACAAAGCGGTCAGGCTGGCTCAGGCTCAAGGTCGTGCCGCCGTCGCTCAAGAGAACGTGCGGCAGGCGCGCGCCGACCGCGACCTTCTGGGTAAATTCGCTGATGGGGAGTTGGTCATCGGCCTTCAGCGCATCGCCATAGGCAAAGCCAAGTTGCAGGCGCAGGCTGTCAAAATGGTCCTTCTGGAACATGACCGCCGCATCGACTGCCGCCCGCTTTTCAGGATCAGACAGCCGATCATAAAAGACCTCGGGTTCGACCTTAGTGCCATAGCCATAGCCTAGGGCATCGAACAACATGCGGATGCGCATCGCGTTCATCACGCTCTGGCCCATATTGGCATCGGCAATGGCCCGGCGCTCTTGATCGTAGCTGTCCAAGATTTCAGGGCTGCCCCAGCCCGCCTCGATAGCCGCGATCTTCCAAGCCAGATTGTCGATATCGCCAATGCCGGTATTGAGCCCTAGCCCACCGGTCGGGGGGAAACGGTGACCAGCATCACCGACGAGGAAGACTTGGCCCTCTCGATAACGCCGCGCCACCTGCGCCGACATGACCCAAGGCCGCTTGCCCTTGATCTGCAGGTCGGGAATGTCCGAGCCAACCGCGCTCTGAACCAAGCTGCGACACAGATCATCGCTATAGTCTTCGGGTCGATCCTCTGGCTTGCAGGGGGTCATCATCACCCAGGTCTTGCCGATATCGTAGGCGATCAGCACGCCATTGGGTCCGGGACCGAACAGGAAATAGAGGATGGCGGGACGATCACCGACCTTGGCCCGCAGATCGGCCTCAAAATGGATCATCATATTGTTGCCGATGCCGTCCATCCCATCCATGGGAATGCCAAGGCTGTCGCGCACCGGGCTTCCGGCCCCGTCGGCAGCAATCAGATAGCGGCTACGGACGGTGAATTCTTGGCCCGTCTCGCGGTCCTTCAAGGTCGAGGTGACGTGACCTTCGCCCTGTTCACAGCCCAGCCATTCCACGCCCCGGCGCACCTCGACGGTCGGCTGGTTGGCAACGGCGGACTCAAGCACGGCTTCGAAATTGGGTTGTTCGATATTGATCAGGGGCCAAGGCGTGACCTCGCGGACCGCCTCGTCCTGCCGCTCATAGGCCATGACCCCTATATCGGGCTTGCTGAGGGTCTCGACGAAGCGGACATAACGCCCCTCTTCGGTCGGGGTCGCCACCGCATGGATTGCGTCCATCGACAGGCCCGCTGCGGCGCAGATCTCCAGCGAGCGCGGATTGAGCGCATGGGCCTTTGGGGCCTCTAGCCTAGAAGGATATTTCTCGACCAGCAGGACCTTCAGCCCTTGGCGACCCAGCAATTGCGCCCCGAGAAGGCCTACCGGACCACCCCCAACGATCAGAATGGGTACGTCAATCACACTCATAGGCGCTGGTCCTTGGTCTTGAATGGTCTTAAGCCATTCCTTATCGTTCCGGCTCACAGTAGGGATTTTATGAGATATATGTCAATTAATCGATTGGCATTATGAGGGTCTCAAATCGGAGTTCTGTTTTTGACCAGCCTTGACCTCTTCACCCGCGAAGCCCGCAACCTCGGCAAGAGCGCCCGCACCAAGGCCCGTTTGATGGACGCGGCGGTCAGCGTCTTCGCCCGGGATGGGTTTGAGGCCGCGTCGGTCAATGAAATTACCCGCGCGGCAGAGGTCGCCAACGGCACTTTCTATGTCTATTTCAAAGATAAGGACGAGATCGCCACGGCGGTTGCCTACCGCATTGCCCATGATGTGGTGCAACAGCTCGATGCTGCCATGGTCGGGACCACCGATGCGATTGAGCGGATTAGCTGCGCTACCCGGCGGTTCTTGGACCTTGCCAGTAGCACGCCCCAGTGGGGCAAAGCCCTGTTCCGGGCCGTCTGGATCTACAATGACCTGCGCGACAGCGTCATCAGCTATCTGCGCGCCGATCTGGAACGGGGCGTGGCCCAAGGGGTCTTTACGGTTGAGATCGATGATTTCCTGATCAGCACCTTTTCGGCCATGACCATGTCCACCCTCTTTCGGCGGCTTAACGGCGAGGGCGGTCCAGACGCAGGCTCTCGCGTGGCGCAGTTACAGCTGCGGATGCTCGGCGTCGCGCCTGACGTGGCCAAGCGGGTGGCGTTCCAAGCGCTGGAACCCATCACCTTGACCATACCGGTGATCCCACGCGAGACGGACCGCAGCAAAAAGAACTGATCGTTTTCACTCAGACTGCCTTGCTCATCCAAGCCCCGCGTCGCAAGGGTTCGCTATCAACAGGGTGAGCAGCGAGTCTCACTCAGCGCACTAGAAGGAACATCCCTCAATGGCAATTTCGCTTTACGACGTGTCCGTGACCTCATCCCTGCAGGTGCTCGGTGCCGTCACCGGTATCCTGGACCGTGGCCTAGCCTACTGCGGTGAAAACAATATCGATCCGAACGAGATGGTTGCCGCCCGCCTCGTCGACGATATGCAGCCCCTGCATTTCCAGATCGTCTCAGTTTTTCACCATTCCTTGGGGGCGATCAACAGCGTCAAGGCCGGAATCGCCACGCCGCCGCCGCCCGTTGGCCCGCTCGACTATGCAGGCCTGCAAAACCATGTCGCCGAGGCCTTGGCAGGCCTGAAGGCCCTCACCCCCGACGAGATCAACGCGCTCGAAGGCAAGGACGTGACCTTTGAAATGGGCAGCTTCAAACTGCCGTTCGTGGCCGAGGGCTTCTTGATGTCCTTCGCCCTGCCCAACCTGCACTTCCACGCCACCACCACCTACGACATCCTGCGCGCACGCGGCGTGCCGCTGGGCAAGCGCGACTATCTGGGTCAGATGCGCATGAAGGGCTAATCCGCCCTCCCCTAGGTCAAATCACGCCGCCGAGGATCGCAGGGTCTTCGGCGGCGTTTCTGTGTCCGAGCTGGCCTTAAGCGCCGCGCGTCTTGATGCGCAGGGCGTCCCAACTGTTGTCCGCCGTCCAGCCGCCATCGACGGGCAGGCTGACGCCGTTCACGAAACTGTCCTCCTGCGCCAGAAAGGCAATGGCGGCGGCAACATCCTCGGGCCGGGCAAAGCGAGCCATCGGGACGCGGTTGATAATGTCCTCATCGCCGTAGGCTCCAGAGCCCTGATCGGCGACATCCATCTCGGTCTTGATCCAGCCGGGACAGACCGCATTGACCCGCACGCCGCGCCCGCCCCACTCGGCAGCCAAGGTCCGCGTCAGGCCGATCAGGCCATGTTTGGAGGCATTATAGGCGCTGCGATGGATGACGCCGCCAAGACCCGCGACCGAGGCAACATTGACGATATTGCCGCTTTTTCGCGCCAACATCTGCTTGCCCAAGGCTTGGCTGAGCAGGAAGGGACCTTGCAGATTGATGGCCATGACCTTCTGCCATTGGGCAAGGCTGGTCTCTTCGGCGGGAGAAATCAGACTGATCCCGGCATTATTGACCAGCACATCGGCTGCGCCATAGTCGGCGGCAACGCGGGCCGCTACTTCCTGTGCGAAGGCCTCTGACGAAACGTCACCGCAGATGGCCGCGACCTTGAGGCCCTCCGCTTGCAGCCGCGACAGCTGGCCATCGAGAGGCTGTAAATCAGTCATCAGGACCTGATAGCCCTTGCGCCCCAGCAAGGCCGCCGTCGCAAAGCCAACACCCTGGGCAGCGCCCGTCACAACAGCCGTTCTCATCTCAATGGTCCCACACAAATCAAAATACGCCGCGCACCCTAGCAACGCCACGGAGCGGGAAGTAGTGGATGCAGCCCGGAATGATCGACATCACACCCGTCAGGACGACAAACCAAGCCGATAGGGGCGAGCCGCGATAGTCGCTATTGGTGCTGGGCGGCAAGATCGCCATCGGCAAGGCCTTTCAGTTCACATCAAGGAAGGGGATGACATGTTCCAGCAGCTCTGCCGGCGCGTCTTCTTGGATGAAGTGGTTGGCCCCCTTGACCGTGTGGTGGGCCTGGCCCTTAGCGCCGGGAATGTAGCTTTGGGCCAGCTTATCCCAGCCCTTAGACACCGGATCCAGATCGCCAAACAGGGTCAAGAACGGCTTGTCAAAGCTGGCCAGTCGCGCCCAAGCCTCGCGGTTCAGGGGCACGCCGGGATTGTCGGGCTGCACGGCGATGAGCAGCGGAAACTGGATTAGGCCAGACTCATATTCGCTGGTCGGGAACGGCGCATGATAGGCCGCCAACTCTTCAGCGGTGATCTTGCGCTCCATGCCGGCTTCCAGCATGTGCCAAGGAAATTCGGTGGCCTCGCGCATCATGCCGACCCACATCTTCATGAACTCGCCCTCACCCTGTCCTATTGGCAGACCGGTGTTGGAGGCGATGACGCGGGCAAAGCGTTCGGGGAACAGGGACACCAGATAGAGCCCGATGGTCCCGCCCCAGTCTTGGCAAAAGAGGGTTACGTCCTTGAGGTCTAGACCGACCAGCCACTTGGACATCCAGTCATAGTGCCGCGCCAAGGTATAGTCGCTCTTGGCCGCGGGCTTGTCCGAGCGTCCGCAGCCGACCAGATCGACCGCAATCACCCGACGTCCTGTCGCCAAAAGACCGGGGATCATGTGGCGATAGAGATAGGCCCAGGTCGGGTTGCCATGGATCAGCACGATGGGCTCAGCGTCTCGCGGACCTTCATCGACATAGTGGATACGAATATCGATGCCATCCTCATCTTGGATGGTCAGATAGTGCGGCTCCCACGGAAAATCCGGCAGGTTGGCAAAGCGGTCGTCGGGGGTGCGCAACACCTTCATGGCGAAACTCTCTCGTCTTGAAATTAGGCTGCGGCGAGCAGCACAGCGATCTGGGCAAAGGCGGCAACCAAGGCGACGACCAAGCCAACCCAGACGCGCGGGCTAATCAGGGCCAGCAACATGGGCTGGGTCGGAAAGGAAAAGGTGTTGGGCATGGCCGCAAACTTGAAATCGTGCGCCCCGCCGAACTTGGGGTCCGTGACCAGGATCGCAATGTCGCGGCGGCTGCGATAGCGCATATAGCCCATCGCGCTCCAGCTCGGATCGGGCTCGGTACCCCAAGCATCGAAATAGCCACCGACCTTGCGGGCCATGATCGCCGGGTGGCTGGCACGGGCAAAGATGGCGGGGAAAAACACCTTGGTATAGCCGTCCATCACCTCGCGGGAGGACTTGAGCTCACCCGTGATCGGGTCAGGAACCTTGCCGGGGGCCAGCTTGACCAGATTGACCATGAAGAACTCGCGGCCATCGTCGGTCTCGAGGAATGTGCGCATGATCGACATGTCATTGCGATCATTTTCATGGGTCGCGGCCTCAAGCGCCGTCATCAGCGTCTCGACCTCAGCCTTGCTAACGGGCCCGCGCCAATTGACGTACCAGGCCAGAAACAACCCATAGACGGCCAGCGCCACGCCCCAGACCCAAATGCTCATATTCGACCCACCCGTTATATTGGCATTCTCAATGACAATTTACGCGTAGCAGATTTTGGGCAGGTGTCGAGATGAAAAGCGGGTTGAGGGGCCTTGTCGCGGGCGCCCCCTCACCCAACCCTCTCCCCCAAGGGGGCGAGGGCTTATCACCTCTTAGCCCTCTCCCTGAGGGAGAGGGTTGGGTGAGGGCCTTGTTTGGGACGCCGCGTCTAGGCTTCGCCGGTCGGCGCGTCCTTGGGGGTGATCAGTTTGGCTAGCTTGGGCTTGAGCCAAAGCTCGAAATCGTCAACCATTTCATAGACCACCGGCACCAGCACCAGCGACAGAATGGTCGAGGTGATCAGGCCGCCGATCACGGCCACCGCCATCGGCTGTCGGAACTCCGACCCCTTACCCAAAGCCAAGGCCGTGGGCAGCATACCGACGGCCATCGCGACCGTGGTCATGATGATCGGTCGGGCCCGTTCGCGGCAAGCCTCGAGCAAGGCGTCACGCTGGCTGGCCCCCGCCCGTTCCTGTTCGATGGCATATTCAACCAAGAGAATGGAGTTCTTGGCGGCAAGTCCGAGCAGCATCAACAGACCGATCAAGGACGGCAAACTAATGGCCAGACCCATGAACAACAGACCCAAGAAGGCGCCGCCAATCGCCAGCGGCAAGGCCGACAGGATGGTGATGGGCTTAAAGAAGCTGCGGAACAGCAGCACCAGCACGCCATAGATCATGCTGACACCGGCAAAGATCGCCGCCGCCAGCGCGCCAAACAGCTCTTTCATGGCCTCTTGGTCACCGACCTGGGCTTCGGTCACGCCCTTGGGCAAGGCCTTCATGGTCGGAAGACCCTCGACCGCCGCGGCACCTTCGCCGAGCTGGGCACCGTTATTGAGGTCGGACTCGATGGTGATCTGACGCTTGCGGTTATATCGGTTGATCTTGGCCGGACCGGCTTGGAACGTCACATCTGCGACCGCGTCCAGAGGAACAGTCTTACCCGTCACGGTCGGCACGCGCAGGGCCTTGATGGTTTCCAGATCGCTTCGGCTATCGGGGGCCAGACGCACGCGAATAGGCACCCGGCGCTCGCCATCGTTCAGCTTTGACACATTGGCATCGATATCACCAACCGTCGCAACGCGAGCGGCCTGCGCGATCGATTGGGCTGTCACACCAAGACGGGCCGCCTCAGCAACTCGCGGACGAATGACAATTTCCGGACCACTTGGGGGAGAAGACGGACGCGGATCGGCAATCACGGTCAGGCCGCGCATTTCGCGTTCCACCTGGAGGGCGGTCCGTTCGAGCAATTCACCATCTTCGCCGGTCAGAACGATCGATACGTCAGCACCGCCAAAGTTGCCGAGCATATTGACCCGCGCATCGGGGATTTCGCGGACCAGAGGCCGCATGACCTGCTTGATCTGGGTCACGGTGAGGTCACGCTTTTCGTTCAAGACCACGGTAATGGTCGCATCACGCACATCTGCGGCGTCGCCCCCTGCGCCGGGACCGGATTGCATTACGCCGGACCCGACCTGAGCAAAGACCATCTTGGTTTCTGGCCGCGCCTTGAAGATGCGCGTGACCTCTTGAACGGTCCGCTCCATATCCGCCAAATTGGCACCAGGAGGACCTTGAACCTTCACATAGTAAAAGTTGGCATTGTCCGCAGGCTGGAAGCCTTTGGGCAGCAAACCGGTCAGCATGATGCTCAGGACAAAGATAACGCCGCCAATGAAGACCGAAATCCAACGATGGTCCAGCGCCCAGTCGAGAGACTTGCGATAGAAACCGTCGAAGGGCTTTCGTGGCTTGGCATGGCTCGTTGGCTTCAGCAGATAGGCCGCCATGACCGGCGTGACGAAGCGCGCCACCACCAGCGAGAACAGTACGGCGACCGAAACCGTTAGACCAAATTCTTTGAAGAACTGACCTGAAATACCGGGCAAGAACGAAACAGGCGTAAAGACCACCACAATGGCCGCTGTGGTTGCGACCACGGCAAGACCGATGGAGTCGGCCCCTTCCATCGCTGCTTGATAGGGCCTTGCACCGGCCTGGATACGCTTTTCGATATTCTCGATTTCAACAATGGCGTCATCGACGAGGATGCCGATCACCATGGTCAGGGCCAAGAGGGTAACCACGTTCAGGCTAAAGCCCATGATCGCCATGAAGGCAAAGGTTGGGATCAGAGACAGCGGCATGGCCATGGCCGTAATCATGGTCGAGCGCCATTCGCGCAGGAACAAAAGCACCACCAGGGCGGCGAGACCCATACCCTCAACCATCGAAACAAGGGTCGCGTGGTAGCTGTCGCGGGTTTCATCGACGACCGAGAAGATCTTAAAGAACTTGATGTCGCGTCCGGCCTTGGTCTGCTCTTCCTGCAACTTCGCGACCGCAGCGACGACGTGGTCTTCGACCTGAACGTCACTGGCCTCTTTGGTCTTCATGACCTCAAAGCCCACCACAGGGCGACCATCAAGGCGCGCGAGACCGCGCGGCTCAGAGGCTCCATCGCCGATGTCGGCAACATCGGACAGACGAATAAAGCGCCCACCTGCGGGGATGGTGATGTTTCGAATAGACTCGACCGACGTTGCGGCGCCCAATACCCGAAGGGTCTGTTCTCGAGCGCCGACCCCAGCGCGACCACCGGGGGCGTCGACGTTAAAGGCGGTCAGGGCCTGATTGATCTCCGAACTGGTCAAGCCATAGGCGGCGAGACGCTGCGGATCGAGGACGATATTGATTTCTCGAGATACCCCCCCGACACGCGCGATCTGCGCCACGCCCTTTTCGCTTTGCAAGTGGCGGGTGATTGTATCGTCGATGAACCAGCTCAGTTCGGCCTGGGTCATGCCCGGGGCCGAGACGGCGTAGGACAGGATCGGGGCTGAATCCATCTCGAGCCGCTGGATAATCGGAGACTCTATTTCACGCGGCAATATGGCTCTGGTCTGATCGACCTTTGAGCGGACCTCATCTGTCTTCTTCTGCAGGTCCTGACCCAGCTCGAAAAAAACCATTGTGGTCGAGACGCCTTGAACGACGGACGAACGGATGCCGCGAACATTGGAGAGCCCGGCCAAGGCATTTTCGATGGGCCGGGTGATCTGGTTTTCCATCTCCGCAGGGGCTGCGCCGCTCTGAACCACCGTAATGGCCACAGCCGGGAAGTTCACATCAGGATAGTGCTTGATTGGCAGCATGCCATAGGAGAACAGGCCCGCTATGGTCAGGGCGATAAAGACTACCGCAACCGGGATGGGGTTGCGAATGGACCAGGTGGATACGCGAAGCTGCGCCATTAGCGGAGGCTCACCGTGGTTGTCTCGACATAGGGCTTGATCACATCGCCGCTCATCACGAACGCGCCAGCGCCCTTAACCACCGTTGCTCCCACGGGCGGACCCTCGAGCAGCTCGACATAGCCGCCGCTGCGCTGACCGGCCTTGATCTTGACCTGTTGGACCCTGTTGCCTTCACCGACCACCATCACCGAGGCCCCTTCAGCATCGAAGCGGATCGCGGCTTCGGGAACCACCGTCGCCTTGCGGGTCGCGCTGTTGAAAGCCGCCTGAGCATAGCCGCCTGGGCGAAGGTCGTTGGACACGGGCAAAAGCACGCGGATGCGGCCCAGCCGTGACTGGGCATCAATACGCGGACTGATCAGGCGCACCTTGCCCTGAACCGTCTTGCCCGAAGGCAGGGTCACTTCAGCCCCGTCACCGACCTGGACGGTGGAGAGGCTGCGCTCTGGCACTTCAGCGTCCAGTTCGACAAGATTGTCGCGCGCAATACGGAAATAGGTACCGCCGCCGGAAATGTCACCCGGGCGCACGGTGCGCTCCAGCACCCGGCCGCCGACCGGAGCACGAATGGTCATCCGCGCCTGACGGGTTTTAAAATCATTAAGGATGGCGTTTTGAGCGGCCAAGGCGGCTCGGCTGCTCTCGGCTTGAAACTGCCGTTGCTGTAGCTGCTCTTCCGACACCACACCTTGGCCTTGAAGGCCCACAACGCGGTCGGCTTGCAACTGGGATTGACGGGCCGCGACGGCCTGCTGCGCCACAAGGGCCGTCTGTTGCGCGATCTGCGCTTGGATCAGTGTGTCGTCCAGTTGAACCAAAGGCTGACCGGCGGCCACCACAGCGCCCTCTTCGACCAAGACCCGCGCCACGCGGAACCCTGCCAGTTCAGAACCGACCGCCGCCTCTTCGCGCGAGACCAAAACACCGCTGGCCACCAGACCACCGGTCAATTCGCGGCTTTCGACCTTGATCACCCGCACCGAGCGCATATCCGCAGGCGCGGCGGCTGCCCCCTCGATCTTGGTCTTGCCAGACGAGCCCTTGCCGCAGGCGGACAGGCCAAAGGCGGACAAGGCCAAGGCTAGAAAAACCGCCGATGTTCGGGCGGTCAGGAGGACAGATCGGGTCATGGGCAGAGATCTCATCGGGAGGAACCAGCGGTTTCAGGCGTGGACGGCCAGCCGCCGCCCAAGGCCTTAAAGGCCTGAACGGAGCGCTGAAGGGCGGTGACTTGAGCGGCGGTCATGGCCGATCGGCTCCCCCGCCAGGCGCGCTCGGCGTCCATGGCAGAGGCCAGATCGATCAGACCGGCAGCATATTTCTCTTCGGCGGCAAGATAGGCGGTTCGCCCGCTGGCCTCCCCGGCGGCGAGCAGACGCACGCGCACGCGATCTGCCGCAAGGCGCGCCAAGGTGTTTTCCGTCTCACCAAAGGCGGTCTGAACGGTCTTTTGATAGCCAATGGCGGCCTGCTTGGTGCGGGCGTTTTGAACCTTCATCTGCTGGACCAAACGCGGCAGGTCGAGGATCGGCATCGACATCCCAGCACTCAAGGACCAGAACGAGGTGGTCGAACCATATCGCGGCGTCTGGGCATCGGACCAGCCCGCTCCGGGCAGCAGGGTAAAGGTCGGGAACAGCGCCATCCGGCTCAATGTACGAAGACCCATCGCGGACCGCAACCGAGCTTCGGACTCGCGCACATCGGGGCGACGCTGAAGCAGGCTGCTCGGCACAGTCACTGGAACCTCAGGAACGGTGCCAAGGGCTGATGTCAGGACGAGGGATGAGGTCGGCTCACTACCGCGGCCCACCAGTACCAGAAGACTGCGCTTAGCGGCTTGAAGCTCGGCCCTCAGGCGCGCCTGCTCGGCCTTGGCTTGGCTGAGATCGGCATTGATCCGCTCAGCGTCTGAGCTGGAAACCAGGCCACGCTCAGCCTTGGTGACGGCCATCTTATAAAGTGCGTCTTGAATACGGACCGTCTCGTCCGCATCGGCCAGTTGAATATCGAGGCCGCGAACCTGAAAGACCTGTTGAGCGACATTGGCAGCGAGACTGGCGCGCGCGCCTTCGACCTCAAACCGCGCGGCGGACAGATCGGCATTGGCCTTGCCCCGCGCCACTAAGCTGCGACCAAAGAGGTCCAGTTCCCAACTGACGTCAAAGCCCGCGCCAGCGGTCTTGGTCTCGCCCGCCGTGGACAGAAGGGGGGAGCCACCGCTCAATTGATCGGTCTCGGTCTTACCGGTCTGACCGCGCAGATTGCCTTGCGGATTAAAGCTAAACAGGGCCGCCGTGCGCAGGGCGCGCGCCTCGACCAAGCGCGACTGAGCGAGCTGTGCATCCGGGGCAGAGGTCAGAGCTTGGGTCACCAAGCCTTCGAGTTCGGCGTCGCGATAGAGCATCCACCAAGCGTCAATCGCGGCGGGGTCCACAGCGCTGCTGGCATCTGCGCTCTCATAACCGGCTGGAAGTGCGCCTGCCGCCGGAAGGGTTGCGCACCCTCCAAGCAACGGTAGGGCCACAGCCATCATCAAAACCAGACGCTTCATCATACTACCTGTCAGCCGGTCCAACCGTAGGACCTAGGGCCAATTGCAACAAAAGCAATGGCTGTCATCTCGCACATGCGAAATGAACAGCGTAAACACAACTGCTTACCAACCCCTAAAGGCCCTTAGCCCCCTATCCACTGTCTTAACTGCTGTTGATGAGGATTATGTGTCACAGGGAAAGCAAGAGCCCCCTCCCGCGTTCCCCGCGAAGGCGGGGATCCAGAACCCTGCACTCCGGCGGGAATTGAGTTGCCGGACCCCTGTTTTCGTTAGAAGGCCGCGGAGCGCAAGTGGATGCCCCCCCCCTCACCCAACCCTCTCCCCCTGAAGGGGGCGAGGGCTTATCCGTTCTTAGCCCTCTCCCTGAGGGAGAGGGTCGGATGAGGGCCTTGTTTGCGCGACAACGAAATTCCGATAGGTTGCCGAAATCAATCCACTGGAGATAGAGCGCCATGAGCCCTTACATGAACCATAACCGGCTTGGATCAATTGCCCTCGCCGCCGGGTTGATGTTGAGCACAACGGTCGTGGCAGGCCCTACTGTGGTGCCGATCCAAGGGGAGAAACTCTCCGACCATATCCGCATCCTGTCCTCTGACGCCTTTGAGGGCCGTGGCCCCGCCACCGAGGGTGAGAAAAAGACGGTCGCCTACATCACCGAACAGTTCAAAGCCCTTGGCCTTCAGCCCGGTGGCAAGAACGGCAGTTGGACACAGCCGGTCAAGCTCAACCGTTTCACCATTACCCGGCCTGTCACTGCCCAACTGAACCTCAACGGCTGGACCCGGCCGATGGTCGATGGCACGGACCTAGTGCTTGGCTCGCGCCATGTGGCCGAACGCGTCCACATCAACAAGGCCCCGCTGGTCTTTGTCGGCTATGGCGTCAAGGCCCCCGAACGGGGCTGGGACGACTTTAAGGGCATCGATTTGCACGGCAAGATCATGGTGGTTCTGGTCAATGACCCTGACTTTGAAACGCCTAAGCCCGGAGCCTTCGAGGGCAAGGCCATGACCTATTATGGCCGTTGGACCTACAAGTTCGAAGAGGCGGCGAGGCAGGGCGCGCTCGGCGTTCTGGTCGTTCATGAGACGACAGCCGCGGGCTATGGCTGGGCGACGGTCAAGAGTTCGTGGTCAGCCGATCAGTTCGACATCCTGCATGATGATCCCAACGCGACAGCACCGATGGAGGGCTGGATTCAGCGCGACGTGGTGGTGGACATGATGCGGATGGCCGGACTGGACTTTACCCAATTGAAGGAACAGGCCAAGACGGCAGACTTCAAGCCGGTCACCCTTGGCAATGTCACCTTGAGCAGTGATTTCGCCATGAAGGCCGAGACCATCACCAGCTACAATGTCGCCGCCCGCCTGCCCGGCAAGGTCAAGCCGGACCAGACCGTACTCTATACGGCCCATTGGGACCATCTGGGCCGGGGCGTGCCCGACGCCAATGGCGACGACATCTATAATGGCGCTTTGGACAATGCGTCGGGCGTTGCCGGTTTGATCGAGTTGGCACGTGTCTACAAGGCTGCGCCGCCGACCCGCCGTTCGGTGCTATTTGTGGCAGTGACCGCAGAGGAAAAGGGCCTGTTGGGCTCGGACTTCTACGGCGCTAACCCGCTGGTTCCGCTCTCCACCACCGTGGTCAACCTGAACATGGATGGCCTGCCGCTGAATGGCAAAACCCATGATGTGGTTGTCGTCGGCGCGGGTAAGGGCACGATTGAGGATGATCTGGCCAAGGCCGCCAAGGCGCAGGGACGGGTCATCGCCCTCGATCCCGTGCCTGAGGCCGGTCACTACTATCGCTCCGATCATTTCTCGCTCGCCAAGCGCGGCGTTCCGGCGCTCCATGCCGGGGCCGGTGAAGACCTGATCAAGGGCGGCGAAAAGGCCGGTATCGCGGCGCGTAACGACTACATCACCAAGCGCTATCACCAGCCCGACGACGAGTGGCAGGCGGGCTGGGACTATTCCGGCGCGATCCAAGACCTAGAACTGCTCTACACCCTCGGCCACGACCTCGCCGACAGCAGTCGCTGGCCGGAGTGGAAGGCTGGTGCCGAGTTCAAAGCCATCCGAGACGCGACGGCTAAGGACCGGCAGTAGGGGAAGATCTGGAAAGGGTAAATCTTCCCCTTCTGGGGGAAGTGGCGCGAAGCGACGAAGGGGGGCCTCGTTTTCTTTCTCCCGCGCTCCCCGCGAAGGCGGTGCGATTGGTGAGAAAAAACAAATAAGAAAGGCCCTCACCCAACCCTCTCCCACAGGGAGAGGGCCAGAACCGATAAGCCCTCGCCCCCTTGGGGGAGAGGGTGGGGTGAGGGGGTCATCCACTTGCTCTCAAATGCGTTTCCCACGAAAAAGGGAACCAGCGGGCCACTCCCCGCCGGAGTGAAAGGGTCTGGGTCCGCTTCTTCGCGGGGAACACGGTAGGAGATGAGGGGCTTGTTTCGCGCGCCCATTTGACTCCCCCTCACACGCTGCTAGGCTTAGCTTAACAACGATAAGTCACGATTGGGGAGACGATCTGATGGGCGCGCAATTGCCTAAGGTTTGCATCATTGGTGCGGGCTGCTCCGGGTTCACCACGGCCAAGCGTCTGAAGGATAACCATATTCCTTACGACTGCTTTGAGATGTCCGACGATATTGGCGGCAACTGGTACTATAAGAACCCGAACGGCCACTCGGCCTGTTATGAGAGCCTGCATATCGACACCTCCAAATGGCGTCTGGCCTTTGAGGACTATCCTGTGCCGTCCGACTGGCCGGACTTTCCCCATCACGCGCAGCTCTTGGGCTATTTCAAAGACTATGTGGACCATTTCGGTCTGCGCGAGACCATCACCTTCAATACGGCGGTGACCAAGGCCGAACGCGGTGCAGATGGCCTGTGGGACGTGACCCTGTCGACCGGTGAGACCCGGCGCTATGACGTGCTGATCGTCTGTAATGGCCACCATTGGGACCCGCGCATGCCCGACTATCCGGGCAAGTTCGACGGCGTCGCCTTCCACGCCCACGCCTATAGCGATCCATTCGATCCCTACGACATGCGCGGCAAGAATGTCGTCGTGGTCGGGATGGGCAATTCGGCCATGGATATCGCCTCGGAGCTGTCTCAGCGGCCGATTGCCAAAAACCTCTGGGTCGCGGCGCGGCGCGGGGTCTGGGTCCTGCCGAAATATATGAATGGCAAGCCCGCCGATAAGGCGGCTATGCCCTCTTGGATGCCACGCAAGCTGGGCCTGAATCTGGCCCGCAAGGCCATAAAGAAGGCTATCGGCAATATGGAAGACTATGGCCTGCCCAAGCCCGACCACGAACCGCTAGAGGCCCACCCCTCGGTGTCGGGCGAGTTCCTGACCCGGGCCGGATGCGGTGACATCAAGTTCAAGCCCAACATCAAGGCCTTTGACGGCCCCAATGTCCGCTTTGAAGATGACAGTGTCGAGCGGATCGATGCGATCATCTATGCCACCGGCTACAAGATCAGCTTCCCCTTCTTCACCGACCCGGCCTTCAAGACCGACGTTGACAACCGCCTGCCCCTGTTTAAGCGCATGGTACCGGCAGGCACGGCAAACCTGTTCTATATGGGTCTGGCCCAGCCCCTGCCGACGCTGGTCAATTTCGCGGAGCAGCAGGCTAAGCTTTTGGCCCTCTATCTGACCGGCCAGTACCACCTGCCCTCCGCCGCCGAACAGGCCAGCGTAACGGCCAAGGACGAGGCGTTCTATCTCGGCGGCTATTACGCCTCAGCCCGCCACACGATCCAGGTCGATTTCAATCACTATTGCGCCGACCTGATCAAGGAGATCGACAAGGGCAAGGCACGCGCCAAGGCGGCAGGCAATCGCTTGCCGGTCGCCGCCAAGGCCGATCTGGTCGAGGCTTAAGGCTCGGCCGACCTATCCCCGCGCGTGGTGGTCCTGTTCAGCCAAGAACCGGACCGCCTCGAGCGCGGCCATGCAGCCCATCCCTGCAGCGGTAACGGCTTGGCGATAGATGTCATCGGTCACGTCGCCGCAGGCAAAGACACCTTCGATTTCCGTTGCGGCCGTGCCCGGCTTCACATCCAGATAGCCAGCGCTGTCCATGGCCAGTTGGCCATTGAATAGCTCGGATGACGGCGCGTGACCGATGGCGATGAAGACGCCGTCGCAGGCCAGATCGCTGGTCTCGTCGGTCTGCAGATTTTTCAGACGCACGCCGCTCACGCCCATGGGATTTTCACTGCCGACGATCTCGTCGATGGCGCTGTTCCAGACGGTGGCGATCTTGGGGTGGTTCAACAGCCGCTCTTGCAAGATCTTCTCGGCCCGCAGGCTATCGCGGCGATGGACCAGCGTGACCTTGGAGGCGAAGTTGGTCAGGAACAGGGCCTCTTCGACCGCCGTATTGCCGCCGCCGACCACCACGACCTCCTTGCCGCGATAGAAGAACCCGTCGCAGGTCGCGCAGGCCGAGACCCCGAAGCCTTGGAACTTCTGCTCGGACGGCAGGCCTAGCCACTTGGCTTGTGCACCCGTCGCAATGATCACGGTCTCGGCCAGATAGACCGTCCCAGAATCGCAGGTCAGCCGGAAGGGGCGGCTGGAGAGATCGGCGGTCAGGACCATGTCATTGACGAACTCTGTCCCGACATGCTCGGCCTGAGCGCGCATCTGATCCATCAGCCAAGGCCCCTGGATCACGTCGGCAAAGCCGGGATAGTTTTCGACATCGGTGGTGATGGTCAGTTGCCCGCCCGGTTGCAGCCCCGAAATGAGCACTGGCTCTAACAGCGCGCGCGCGGCATAGATCGCGGCGGTATAGCCTGCGGGTCCAGACCCAATGATAGCGCAGCGAACAGAACGGGTCTTCGACATCAAAAGGACTTTCTATAGACGTGACTTATGCCTTGGCCGCGCCACCCCTGATCGGTGAGGCTTAAGGACCTTTAACCTATTTAACGATGATTCCGCCGCTGGCCACATGCGGCAGGTCAGTTTGCCCCAGATTGGCCCGGATAGACCGATGCAAAGCTCTCGTAAGATCCTTTTTCTGGCTGATGCTGGACCGCAGGTGGGCGGCGGTCACGTCATGCGCTGCCTAACCCTCGCCGGGGTTTTGCAGGATTTAGGGGCGAGTTGCGCCTTCGTGGCCTCCCCTGCCGTAACCTCGGTCGTTAGGGCCTTCGCTAAGCCGGGGGTGGAGCTTATCCCATGCGCGCCAGACGCCATGGTTGAGGCGGCCTGCGGAGTGACGAGTGACGCGGTTGTGGTCGATCACTACGGCCTGAATGCCAGCGCTGAGACGCAGCTTCGTGCCGGTCGGTTGCTCATCGCGCTCGATGATGCGCCCGGACGGCCCCATGACTGTGACCTGTTG
>Ga0214919_10005346_pt1 | contig 18289 bp, 17 predicted proteins | sample LL1503_MetaG_FD_177994 | JGI IMG/M metagenome (GOLD analysis project Ga0214919, IMG submission 177994) | Freshwater microbial communities from Lake Lanier, Atlanta, Georgia, United States - LL-1503 | ecosystem: Environmental > Aquatic > Freshwater > Lake | place: USA: Georgia | collected...
TTACTTGGCGAGGAACGTTTTACTTCAGCAATAATTGAAATATCAGATCCTGCAAAAGCGGCAGGAACATTTCGAACTAATGGTGCACTTTCTAGTGCTTCACGGATTTGAGCAAGCGGTAAACGATGCATTGCTAAATCTTCTCTTACGCCCTCAATGATCGAATCTAAAACGCTCATTTATTACCATCGTTTTCTGTTGGATCTATACCTTGATCCAGAGAGTTCCATGGAGTCAATATCTTTTCTTTTCTCTCATAGCGTGCAGAAATTCGAAAACGTTTTCCCACAAGAATTACTATTGCGATAACTACAACGAAAGATATTGCTAACGAGATTCCACTGCTCATGAAATTGATTTCATTGTATGAGCTGCACTAACTGCTCCCAGAACAGCTGCTGCTTTATTGATACATTCTTGGTTTTCGGATTCTGGATCTGAATCAGCCACAATTCCAGCACCTGCTTGAACGTAAGCCTTGCCTTCATAAATCAATGCTGTTCGAATCGCAATGCAAGCATCAATATTTCCCGTGAAATCTATATAGCCAATAGCGCCACCATATATTCCACGACGCGTTGGTTCGAGCTCTTCAATAATTTCCATCGCGCGCGGCTTAGGTGCACCAGATAATGTCCCTGCAGGAAATACAGCAAAGAGGGCGTCCACGGGTGAAGATTTCTTTGCAAGAGTTCCAGTAACTGTTGAAACGATATGCATGACATGTGAATAGCGTTCGATATGCATAAAGTCCACAACTTCGACAGAGCCAGGTTCACAAATACGGCCCAAGTCATTTCGACCTAAATCAACTAACATCAGATGTTCTGCGCGCTCTTTTGGATCCGCTAATAATTCTTCACCTAATCGGTGATCCTCTTCGGGAATATCAGAGCGCTTACGAGTACCCGCAATTGGGTGAACCATTACCTCTTTGTGATCGCCTCTGTTGGTTACTTTCACGAGGGCTTCTGGGCTCGAACCAACAATATTTATTCCACCATTGAATCTAAAGAGATACATGTAAGGGCTTGGGTTGTGCAGGCGTAATGCTCTGTACACATCTATGGCATCAGCCGTGCATGTAGTTGCAAAACGTTGGGAGAGAACAATTTGAAATGCCTCCCCCGCCACAATCTCTTCTTTTGCTCTGAGAATCTTCTCTTTGTATTGCGCGCTTGTCATAGTTGTTTCAACTTCTGGAACGTTGTACGCATTGATCTCGGAAATAGCAGATGGAATGGATTGGGCCATTTCTTCCTGCATACGATCAAGTCTGGCAACAGCAGCGTCATATGCTTCATCGACCCTGTCTGTACTTCCATCCCAGTTGATTGCATTTGCAATCAAGATAAGAGTCCCATCAGCGTGATCCATAACAGCGATATCACTAGTGAGCATGAAATTTAATTCAGGAAGTGGCAAATCCTTTTTTGAAATCGTTGGTAATTTTTCAAGACCTCGCACACTGTCATAACCCATGTATCCGACGAGTCCGCCTGTGAGTGTGGGCAAGCCTGCAATTACGGGAGATTTTAAATGTTGGGCAGAAAGTCTGAGTGCTTCAAGAGGTGCCATTCCCGTTGGCGCACCTGCTGGTGGATTGCCCTCCCAGAATGCTTTTCCGTCTCGCTCTGTCAGTGTTGCTTGACTTCGAACGCCAATAAATGAATATCGTGACCATGCACCACCATGTTCGGCAGATTCGAGCAAGAATGTGTTTGGTAAATTCTTTGCAAGTTTTCTATAAATCCCAAGTGGAGTTTCACCATCTGCTAACAATTTTCGAAAAACAGGAATTACATTGTTTGTGCGTGCATGCTCACGAAATTCTTCGCGATTCATTTTTGTGTACTCAATTCAATATTTTGATGAAAGCATGTGATATCTCCGGTGTGACAGGCCGCGCCTACTTGCGTTACTTGCAATAAAAGCGCATCGCCATCGCAATCAAGTGAAATTGAATGCACCTCTTGTGTGTGACCTGAGATGGCACCTTTGATCCACAGTTCATTGCGGCTGCGAGACCAATACGTTGCTCGCCCGGTGCTCAGAGTTTGCGCAAGTGATTCCTTATTCATGTACGCCAGCATCAATACTTCGTGAGTTTTCACATCTTGGGCGATCGCTGGGATTAGTGAGTCCGCATCTTTGAGTAAAGAGTGAATCTCTGCGGAGAGTTCAATGCGCGCCATGGTCAGATTCTGCCTTACTTGGATGCGCTCATGCGAATGGAATATCCCTGAGCATCTAAATAGCGCTTCACATCCCCTATTCGATGAACTCCAAAGTGAAAGACACTCGCGGCGAGTAGCGCATCGGCTCCCGCATCAAGGGCATGTGCAAAATCTTCAAGAGTTCCTGCGCCACCGCTAGCAATAAGTGGAACTGTAGAAATAGCGCGAACTGCAGTGATCATTCCGATGTCATAGCCTGCTCGAGTTCCATCGGCATCCATCGAATTCAATAAAATTTCGCCGACGCCTAGTGCGCACGCTTTTTCAACCCATGCAAGTGCATCAATATCTGTTCCTTCTCGCCCACCATGGGTTGTCACTTCAAAACCAGATTCAGTACGAGCGCGACGCGCATCAACAGAAAGTACTAACACTTGTGAACCAAATCGATCTGCAATTTCTGCAATCAGTTCTGGTCGCGCAATTGCTGCTGTATTTATCGATACTTTGTCAGCGCCAGCTCGCAAAAGACGGTCTACGTCGTCAACGCTTCGGATTCCGCCTCCCACCGTGAGTGGAATAAATACTTGTTCCGCAGTGCGACGTACAACATCCAGAGTTGTTTCGCGATTGCTGCTACTTGCAGAAATATCTAAAAATGTAAGTTCATCGGCACCCTCGCTGTCATAGAGAGATGCCATTTCAACTGGATCTCCCGCATCAACGAGATTTGTGAAATTTACACCTTTGACGACTCGACCATCTGTGACATCGAGACAAGGAATGATTCGTACTGAAAGAGTCATTTTCCAGATGCCTTCAATGCTTCTTGCAATGTAAATGCTCCGGCATAAAGGGCTTTACCTACGATTGCGCCTTCAACTCCAATTGAGCGAAGTTGTGCCAAACCCTCAATATCTGCAATCGATGAAATCCCACCACTTGCAACAACAGGTTTATTAGTTGCAGCGCATACTTCCTTGAGCAATTCAAAATTTGGACCCATGAGAGTTCCATCTTTAGCCACATCTGTAACTACATATCGAGCACAACCATTGCGATCTAGGCGCTCTATTGTTTCGAAAAGGTCGCCGCCCTCTTTAGTCCAACCACGTGCAGCAAGTATGTGGCCGCGAACATCGAGTCCAACAGCAATACGGTCTCCATATTGCGAAATTACTTGCGCAGTCCACTCAGGATTTTCAAGTGCAGCAGTTCCTAAATTCACTCGTGTACATCCTGTAGCAAGGGCTCTACGCAATGATTCGTCATCGCGAATACCGCCTGAGAGTTCAACTTTGATATCAAGAGCTTTTACAACCGATGCAAGTAGTTCACTATTTTCACCACGGCCGAATGCGGCATCAAGATCTACTAAGTGCAACCATTCGGCGCCCGCCGCTTGAAATTCAAGTGCAACTTCTAATGGTGATCCATACACACTTTCACGAGCTAATTCGCCTTGCACTAGACGAACTGCTCGTCCATCTTTGACATCAACAGCCGGCAAAAGTTCCAAATAACTCATAGTGATTTCACCCAATTCTTGATAAGTGCTAAACCGACACGCCCTGATTTCTCAGGGTGGAATTGTGTTGCACTTACATAGTCATCTTCGATTGCTGAAAGAAATTTTTCTCCATACGTCGTCCACGTAGAATTTGAACTAGGAGCGCTTTTTGCTGCATATGAATGTACAAAATAGAAAGACTCATTTTCAATACCTTTGAACAACGTGGAATGTGCGGCACTCTCTACTGAGTTCCAACCCATGTGGGGCAAAATTGGAGCATCAACTTTAGATATTTGCCCCTCCCATATTCCAACGCCTGCATGTGAACCATCATCAGAATGCTCTAGACCTTCTGAAAATAGAATTTGCATTCCGATACAAATACCTAATGTTGGACGTTCCAACTCTTTGCGTTTGCGAATAATCTCTGCGCCTCTGACAGCATTGAGACCTTTCATGCATGCTGCAAATGCACCCACTCCAGGTACGACTAAACCTTGTGCCTCAATTGCTTCGTCAAAGTCAGATGTGAGAATGACATTATCGCTAGCTGTTGCAAATGCGCGCTGTGCTGAACGAAGATTGCCAGATCCGTAATCAAGAATCGCGATCAAAGAGAACCTTTTGTTGATGGAATACCTGCAACACGGCCATCGAGTGAAACGGCATCACGAAGTGCGCGAGCAACTGCTTTGAATTGAGCTTCAAAAACGTGATGTGCATTTCGACCTTCAAGGACGCGAATATGTAGCGCAATATGTGCTTCGGCAACGATAGATTCCCAAATGTGCTTTCCAAGTGTTGTATCAAAAGTTCCGATGAGTTCAACAATTTCAGGTTGACGATGTACAAGATATGGGCGTCCTGAAAGATCAACTGCGGCTTGAACTAAGACTTCATCGAGTGGAACCATTGAATCTCCGAAGCGACGAATTCCAGCTTTATCCCCTAGTGCTTCGCGCAGTGCTTGGCCAAATGCAAGAGATGTGTCTTCAACGCTGTGGTGTGAATCAACTTCGATATCGCCTGTTGTTTTGATTGTTAGATTGAAACCAGAGTGCTTACCTAGTTGAGACATCATGTGATCAAAAAATGGAACACCTGTATCGACAGAGATGCTTCCATCGCCATCGAGATTGAGCTCTACGAGGACGTGTGATTCTTTAGTCTTACGTTCAACTCTGGCTTGTCTCATTTTGTATCTCCTGTAGTTTTTCAAGAAAAAGATCATTCTCGGCTACATTGCCGATTGTCACTCTGAGATAACCCGATAATCCCACATCGCGAATCAGAATGCCTTTATCGAGCATCGCTTGCCACAATTGTGGCGCACTTTGGCCAAATCCGGAAAAAAGCACGAAGTTCGCGCTACTCGGAATTGTACTTAGACCAAAACTATGAAGAGTTGTTATTACTCTCTCGCGTTCGCTCACCAATATCGCCACGGTAGCTAGGAGTTCCTTGCGAAATTCTAGAGCTACTACAGCTGCGCTCTGGGTTAGCGCACTGAGGTGATACGGCAATCGAACAAGAGTCATTGCATCGATAACCTTTGGATGTGCCACTAAATAACCAACTCGGGCACCTGCAAACGCAAATGCCTTACTCATAGTTCGAATAACAATGAGATGAGGATTGGAATCAATAAGAGTTACCGCAGATAATTCTTGAGAGAATTCTGCGTACGCTTCATCGACAATGAGTAGGCCACCGTTTGAAGAAACAGCCGTAGCTAAGCGCTCGATATTGCCAATGGATATGGCGTCCCCCGTCGGGTTATTTGGAGTCGTAATAAAAGTTAGTCGTGGCTTCAATTCTTTTACTTGAGCAATTGCTAAATCGATATTGAATGTTAGGTCGCTATTTCGAGCACCATCTTCCCACTGAACAGATGTGACTTTTGAAATTAGTGGGTGCATTGAATAGGAGGGCGTAAAGCCAAGTGCGCTACCGCCTGAAAATGCCAAGAAAATGGATTGGATAATCTCGTTACTTCCATTAGCGGCCCATACGGAATTGTTGTCAAAAGAAGTCTTTGATAGTTCGTTTATGAAATTGGCCAGGGATTTACGCAGCGCAATTGCATCGCGATCTGGATAACGATTGAGAGTGGAACTTACTTGAGCGAGTTTCTGCGCGATAGCTGCCTGCAACTGAGGTGATGGTGGAAATGGATTCTCATTTGTGTTCATCGCTGCCTGCGATGGAACTTGCGGAGCGCCATAAGGACTTAGCGATTGAAGATCTGTGCGAAGTGGTAACCAATCCGGCCATTCCATTGTCATAATCTTTTCTCGAACCTTGCTGACATCGCTTCTCCGTGTGCAGGCAGATCCTCTGAATTAGCAAGAGTAATCACAGTCTCTGCGATGTCAGTAAATGCTTTCTCGCCATACTCAATGAAATGTAGGCCGCGAAGAAAAGTTGCAACAGATAATCCACTGGAGTGACACGCGCAACCACCTGTAGGTAATACGTGATTTGAACCTGCTGAATAATCACCAAGTGACACTGGAGAATAACGTCCGATGAAAACTGCTCCTGCATTGCGAATCTTGGATGCTATCAATTGCGCATCAATTGTCTGAATCTCTAAGTGTTCAGCGGCGTAAGCATTGACGACATCAATTCCTTGAGAGATTGAATCGACTAGAACTATCGCTGATTGAATACCGCTAAGTGCTGTTGTAATTCGCTCTGAGTGTTTAGTGCGTGGAACTCGCACAGCTAATTCTTGTTCTACTGCCGTCGCAAGTTCTTGTGAATCTGTAACGAGTATTGCTGCGGCAATCGTGTCATGTTCTGCCTGACTAATGAGATCTGCTGCAACATCGCTAGCTAGCGCCGATGAGTCAGCAAGGATTGCAATCTCAGTTGGTCCTGCCTCTGAATCAATTCCGACGATTCCACGAAGTGCTCGCTTGGCAGCTGCAACATAGATATTTCCCGGTCCCGTGACCATGTCACATTTTTCGCAAAGGTCCTTCATCCCATATGCGAATAATGCAATAGCTTGTGCTCCCCCAATTGCAAATACTTCAGTAATTCCAAGGAGTGCACATGCTGCCAAAATTGTTGGGTGCGGTAATCCTCCGAAATCTTTTTGAGGCGGTGAAGCAACTGCAATGCTCGTTACGCCAGCAATTTGTGCAGGAATTACATTCATCAACACTGAACTCGGATACACAGCGCGACCACCTGGAACATAGAGTCCAACTCGATCTACAGGTATCCATCGCTCTGTAACACTTCCGCCATCGACAACTGTTGTGGTGCTATCACTTCGACGCTGGTCATTGTGCACTTTAGAAATACGCGCAGCTGATACCTCTAAAGCAGTGCGGATCTTTGGATCTAATTGAGCTAACGCGGAATCGAGTGCACTCTGTGGAACGCGAATCGATGGAGGTAGAACTCCATCAAATTCTTGTGCAAGCGCTAAAAGATCTGATTCATTTCCATTCTTGACTCGATGCAATATTGGTTCAATCAATTGCATTGCTTGGGCAACATCCATCGCTGCACGAGGAAGTGCACTCTGATATTCAGATTTGGATAGCGAACGTCCGCGTAGGTCAACGGTACGAATCATTGGATTATTGTAGAGCTTGGTATTAAAGCCTTGCCCGCAATTAAACGGTGACGAGGCAGGCAGGGCCCAGAATTGATTTGAGATCTGCGCTCAAACTTGGCGATGCAGTAACGAGGGCATCGACCTTCATGATTGTCTTTGCGCCATTGTCATCGAGATAGAGGTGTACTTCTCGCTTTCCTGGATGTGTTCTCAAAATCTCTTTCATCCGCTCAACTATGGGTGGGGTGCATTGATTGATAGGCATTGAGATAACAAGTGGGCCAACTGGGCCACGTGATATATCGGGCATTGTCATTTCAACAGCAGTAAAGCGCAATTGTTCTTCGCGACGATCTACTCGACCGCGAATCGTCACAATGCGATCTTCTGTCAGAGACATCGCATATTGGTTATATGTCTTTGAGAAAAATAGTGCTTCTACAGAACCTTCAAGATCTTCAATAGTGACAACAGCCCAGGATGCGCCTTGACGAGTTACTTTACGAGTAACACTTGTAATCAATCCTCCGACAGTGACCATTGACTCGTGCGTGGCACCTTCTTCAACTAATTCACTAATTGTCATATCTGTGTTTGCACGCAAAACATGTTCAACGCCAAGAAGTGGGTGATCCGATACATAGAGGCCGAGCATTTCTCGTTCATAGCTCAGCAGCATTGCTTTTTCCCATTCACCAGTTGGAATTTCAATATCTAAACCTGCAACAGCGCTAACAGTTTCACCACCGAAGAGGTCGAATTGTCCGATTGCTTCGGCTCTCTTGGTTTCAATGACTGAATCAATTGCTTCCAAATAAATAGACATCAAACCTTTACGCGTAGCTCCGAGTGATCCAAATGCACCACCTTTGATGAGTGATTCAATAGTTTTCTTATTACAAACCGAAACATCTACTTTTGCTAAGAAATCACCAAATGATGCGTAGCGACCCTTGGTATCGCGAGAATTCTTTATGGAAGCAACGACACCTTCTCCAACGTTTCGAATAGCGGCTAACCCAAAGCGAATATCTTTGCCGCGAGGTGTGTACTCAGCATCTGATTCATTGACATCAGGAGGCAATACTTGAATTCCCATTCGGCGAGATTCACTTAGATATAAGGCGGACTTATCTTTATCATCGCGAACACTTGTAAGTAGCGCTGCCATATATTCAGTTGGGTAATTTGCTTTTAGATAGGCGGTCCAATAAGAAACCATTCCGTAGCCCGCACTATGTGCACGGTTGAATGCATAGTCAGAGAATGGAATAAGAACTTCCCACAAGCGAGTAATAGCTGCATTAGAGAAGCCGTTCTCTTTCATGCCCGCTTCAAATGGAACATATTCTTTATCTAGAATCTCTTTATTTTTCTTACCCATTGCTTTACGCAATAGATCCGCGCGACCGAGTGAGAAACCAGCAACTTTTTGAGCAATTGCCATAACTTGCTCCTGATAAACGATGAGACCGTATGTATCACCCAAAATTTCATCGAGAGGTTTATGCAACTCTGGATGAATAGGCTCTACTGGCTTTCGACCATTTTTGCGATCTGCATAGTTATTGTGTGCATTTTCACCCATTGGTCCCGGGCGATACAAAGCGATAACCGCTGAAATATCTTGGAAAGAATCTGGTGAGAGTGCACGCAGCAATGCACGCATTGGGCCACCATCGAGTTGGAATACACCCAAAGTATCACCGCGAGATAAGAGTTGATATGTCTTTAGATCATCAAGAGTGAGATCTTCAAGCACAACATCAATTCCTTGGTTTGCTTTGATATTGAGTAAACAATCATCGAGTACAGAAAGATTTCGAAGTCCAAGAAAGTCCATCTTGAGAAGCCCGATTGATTCACATGCACCCATATCGAATTGAGTAATGATTGCGCCATCGGCCTCACGTCGATGAATTGGAATGACATCGAGCAAAGGTTCGCGAGAAAGAATCACACCTGCAGCGTGAACTCCCCACTGTCGCTTTAGACCTTCAAGTCCTCGCGCAGTATCTACTACTCGCTTGGAATCAGGATCGGTGTCATACAGTGTTCTAAATTCACCAGCTTCGGAATAGCGTTCATCTTTAGGATCAAATACACCAGAAAGTGAAATATCTTTACCCATCACAGATGGTGGAAGCGCTTTTGTAAGTTTTTCACCAATCACATATGGATATCCAAGAACACGAGTTGAATCTTTTAGTGCTTGCTTTGATTTGATAGTGCCATACGTAATGATTTGAGCAACGCGATCTTCACCATATTTCTCTGTTGCATATCGAATCATTTCGCTGCGTCTACGTTCATCAAAGTCCAGATCAATATCTGGCATTGAGATGCGTTCTGGATTCAAGAAGCGCTCAAAAAGTAAGCCGTGCACTAATGGGTCAAGTCCAGTTATTCCAAGTGCGTATGCAACAAGTGATCCTGCTGCAGAACCGCGACCTGGACCAACACGAATTCCAACTTTTTTAGCGTGCGCAACTAAGTCAGCGACAACAAGGAAATAACCAGGAAATCCCATCTTCTCCATGACGCCAAGTTCGTATGACAAACGATCTTTATATTCTTGTGGAACGTTTTCACCAAGTCGCCAAATAAGTCCACGTTCTGATTCCTTGACGAGCCAAGAATCTTCGCTCTCCCCTTCAGGTACGCTAAATTGTGGAAGTAGATTTTCACCTTCACGTAGTTTTACATCGCAGCGCTGGGCAATAAGTAATGTGTTATCACACGCTTCTGGTAATTCTTTGAACAGTTCTCGCATCTGCGCAGGAGTCTTGAGATAGAACTCGTCATTATCGAATTTGAATCGCTTTGGATCGGCCAATGTTGAACCAGATTGCACGCAGAGCAGCGCTTCATGAGAAGGAGCATCGGCATTGAATGTGTAGTGCAAATCATTTGTTGCAAGCAATGGAAGGCCCAGCTCTTTACCTAGCTTGAGTAGATCAGCCTTTACGCGTGTTTCAACATCGATTCCGTGATCCATAAGTTCAAGGAAGAAATTCTCTTTTCCGAAAATATCTCGAAGTTCACTCGCTGCGCGAACCGCTTCTTTATACGCTCCCATGCGAAGACGAGTTTGAATCTCTCCACCTGGGCAACCAGTTGTTGCAATAAGACCGCTCGAGTATTGCGAAAGTAATTCACGATCCATACGTGGCTTGTAGTAATAGCCTTCAAGGGATGCAAGGGATGAAAGTCGAAATAGATTCGAAAGGCCTTGATTATTTTCAGCCAAAATTGTCATGTGGGTATAAGCGCCACCACCAGAGACATCATCTTCGCCGCCATCGGCCCACTTCACTCGCTTCTTTTCAAAGCGTGATTCAGGTGCAACATAAGCCTCAATACCGATAATCGGTTTTACGCCAGCCTTCTTCGCCTGCTTATAAAAATCAAATGCACCAAAAACATTGCCGTGATCTGTCATCGCAATGGCTGGCATCTCTTGGCGTGCGACTTCTGCTACTAAATCCCCAACGCGCGCTGCACCATCGAGCATCGAGTACTCGGTGTGTACGTGTAAGTGGACAAAAGAATCTGAAGACATGATGAGCGAGGTTAGTCCTTACGGCAGTACTGCGTCGGAAAGCAACGCCAATGAGCCAATGAGGTCAGCGGGATACGGTGCTTCAAATCTCAAATCCTGACCACTGACTGGATGCTTGAAACGAAGTTCTTTGGCATGAAGCCATGGTCGAGACATTGCCAAACTTGCAGCTAATACTGGATCTGCTCCATATGTCATATCTCCAACGAGTGGATGATTGAGTGCAGAGAAGTGAACTCTGATTTGATGAGTGCGGCCAGTTTCTAATTCAACTTGCACAAGTGAGACACCGCGATAGAACTCAATAACTTCATAATGAGTAATCGATGGTTTTCCTTGTGCAACAACTGCAAATCGATGATCTTCTTTTGGATGTCTATCAATGGGTGCATCAATAGTTCCAGTTGTTGGATCCATATGCCCTTGAATAAGTGCGTGATAAATTTTCTCAACACTGCGATCGCGAAAAGCCTCTTTGAGAACACTAAATGCTCGATCACTCTTTGCAACAATCATGAGACCACTTGTACCAACATCGAGGCGATGAACAATTCCTTGACGCTCTGCAGGACCGCTAGTTGAAACAGAATATCCAGCAGCCATAAGTGCACCAACAACAGTTGGGCCAGTCCATCCTGGGCTTGGATGTGCAGCGCAACCAACTGGCTTATCTATAACGATGATGTCGTTATCATCGAAGACGACTCGTAGACCATCGAGTGGTGTCAGAGGAATTGGCGCTGCATTTATTTGTTCGGGCAATAGGACTTCAATAATTTGTCCTGCTTCAACGCGTGCCGATTTTTGCATTGGCACACCATTAGTAGTGATGTCACCATCGTCTAAAAGTCGAACGACAGATGTTCGAGAGAGACCGAGTACGCGAGTGAGAGCGCTATCTATTCGCTCGCCTGCTACTCCTTCAGGTACTGAGAGAGTGCGTAATTCTCGTGACATTTCTAAGCTCCAGGCTGGTCTGGTCGATTATCTCTAGGGGCAACCGGCGCAATATTGCGCGCTGAAAGGATGATTGAAATTCCAGCTGCTATAACAATAGCGCTATCTGCAACATTAAATATTGGCCAGTACGGTAGCTCAATCCAATCAATTACGTGTCCTTGGAAGAATCCCGGCGAACGAAAAATACGATCACTGAAATTTCCAAGAACTCCACCTAAGAGTAATCCGAGAAGCAGGGCCCAGTTACGATCAACGATGCGCGGTGCAACATATGCAATCGCCACAATCACTACTAAAGCAAATAATGAGAGTAAAAGTGTTGAACCTGTTCCAAAACTAAATGCTGCGCCAGGATTTCGTATAAATGTGAGTTGAAGGAAAGATCCAATTATTTTTACGGGTTCACGATTTGAAAGAGCAGAGACAGCCCATGACTTTGTGGCGAGATCGATAAGAAAGGTGATCCATGCGCAGGTATAAAGAAAGCGCCAATACTTTTTAGGTGCGGGGCGCAAATTAGCGCCGCTCTTCCTTCTGCTTACAGACCATGCAAAGAGTTGCACGTGGGAAAACTTGCAGACGAGCTTTTCCAATAATATTTCCACATTCTTCGCACTTACCGTATGTCTTATTATCAATGCGTTCTAGAGCGCGCTCAGTTTGAAGAACCATTTCGCGAGCATTGATTACAAGTGACATCTCATGTTCGCGTTCGAAAGTTTTAGTTCCGGCATCTGCTTGATCATCTCCTGAACCTTCACCGGATTCTTTGATCAAGGAATCCATTTCAGCCTCAACAAGAGTGAGTTCATGTTGCAAACGAAGTAAATCCTTCGCAACCTCACTGCGAATGGCTTTTAGTTCTGCAGCGCTCCACGGTGATTCATTGTCACTGACAACAACTGGAGTTGGAGCACCTTTGATTGGCTTCAAAGGTGCAACTTTTTTCCCACTCTTTGCAGGACGTGGTGGAGGAAGCATTGTGAGACGACGTTCCTCAACAACTGGAACAACCACTGGAGCAACAATTGTGGAGACACTTACTGTCTGAGATTTTTCATCGACAGTCAGAGTTGTCTTCGATGGAAATGGACGACCTGGCGCTTTCTTTACTGGAATACTCTTTACTGCGCTCTTCTTCGCGACAGCTTTCTTTGCTGGAGCGCTCTTTGCGGGAGTCTTTTTAGCAGGTGCCTTTTTAGCTACAGCTTTTTTCGCAGGTGCCTTTTTAGCTACAGGCTTCTTCGCTGCGCTCTTCTTAGCTGGGGCGCTTTTCTTAGGCATGGCGCGCACCTTATGCCGAATTGGGCGATCGCACCAACTTCGCCACGGGTAAATTGCTCACGCGATGCTCTAGACTCCTCCACGAACACATTTTCAAGCGTTGACGGGGCTATCACCTCACGAGCTTGTTGGAAGAGTCGAGTGGATTTCATTCGAGGTAGAACCAACAGTGTTTATATAAGAGGTATCGAGTTATCGATACAAGGCGGGTGGTACCGCGAGTTATCCATTGAGATGGAAATTCGTCCCTCCAGTTCCATACAACGGAGCTATCTGGAGGGTTTTTTAATGTCATTTCGTGCGATTCCTGCATCCATAGATCTTCCTGCAATGGAACATTCAATTCTAAAATTTTGGAAAGACAATTCCATTTTCGAGCAAAGCACTAAAGCTCGCGCGAATGGCGAGGCGTGGACTTTCTATGAAGGTCCCCCAACAGCAAATGGATTACCAGGAACTCACCATATTGAAGCGCGTGTTTTCAAAGATGTATTTCCACGTTTTCAAACAATGAAAGGCAAACTCGTAGAACGTAAAGCGGGTTGGGATTGCCATGGTTTGCCAGTTGAGATTGCAGTCGAAAAGGAACTTGGTTTCTCCGGCAAGGGAGATATTGAGAAATTCGGTATTGCACAATTCAATGACAAGTGTCGCCAATCAGTAACGCGCCATGTTGATGCATTCGCAAATATGACTAATCGAATGGGCTTCTGGGTTGATTTCGATCAGGCGTACTGGACTATGGCACCAGAATATGTTGAGAGTGTTTGGTGGAGCCTCAAAGAGATTTGGAAAAAAGGTCTACTAGTTCAAGATCATCGTGTTGCACCATACTGTCCTAGATGTGGAACTGGACTTTCGGATCACGAATTAGCACAAGGATATGAAAGCGTTGTAGATCCATCTGTATATGTACGTTTTCCCATTACATCGGGTGAGCTAAGCGAGCTTGGGGCATCACTACTCGTTTGGACAACGACACCGTGGACACTCGTTTCTAATACTGCAATCGCGGTGCACCCAGAAGTTGAATATGTATTAGTCGAAGTAACACATGAAGAGAAGAGCGAACTGCTAGTTGTAGCCGATGCGCTTCAGTCATCTCTTACTGGTGCGGTCAAAGTATTGCGCACCATGCTTGGTAAAGATCTAGAGCGAACAACTTATTCTCGACCATTCGACTATGTAGAAATTCCAGATTCACATTACGTCGTATTAGCTACATATGTCACAACTGAAGATGGAACTGGGCTTGTTCACCAATCCCCTGCTTTTGGCGCAGATGACTTACAAGTGTGCCGTGCATATGGATTGCCAGTTATAAATCCAGTGGCACCAGATGGAACATTTTTACCTGATGTAGAAGTTGTCGGTGGTCTATTTTTCAAGGATGCTGATAAGCCCTTAGTAAAAGAACTTCGAAGCAAAGGTTTGCTCTATAAGCACCAACCATATGAGCACCAATATCCGCACTGCTGGCGCTGCCACACTGCACTCATCTATTACGCACAACCTTCTTGGTACATCCGCACTACATCAATCAAGGATGCCCTTATTCGCGAAAACCAAAAAACTGATTGGCATCCAGAGACAATCAAGGATGGTCGCTATGGCGATTGGCTCAATAACAATATCGACTGGGCGCTATCACGTAACAGATTTTGGGGAACACCACTTCCAATATGGCGATGTGAGAATAAGCATGAAATCTGTATTGCATCCCTTGCCGAACTTGGTGAACTAGCAGGAACTAATCTTTCTAATCTCGATCCCCATCGCCCATTTGTCGATGACATTACTTTCCCATGCCACGAGTGCAAGGAAGTGATGACACGCATTCCAGAAGTTATCGATTGTTGGTACGACTCTGGCGCAATGCCATTTGCTCAATGGGGTTATCCGCACAAAGAAGGTTCTGCTGAGAAATTTGCAAAAGCGTATCCGGCAGATTTCATTGCAGAAGCTATCGATCAAACACGTGGGTGGTTCTACACACTTATGACAATTGGAACTCTTGTATTTGATAAGAGTTCTTATTCAACAGTTCTATGCCTTGGTCACATTCTCGATGAAGATGGCCGCAAAATGAGTAAGCACTTGGGCAATGTTTTAGAGCCTATTTCCTTGATGGAACAACATGGCGCGGATGCAGTCCGTTGGTACATGCTTGCGGCGGGTTCGCCCTGGGCTGCGCGCCGCGTGGGCCATACTGCAATCAACGATGCTTTGCGTAAGACACTTCTTACTTATTGGAACACCGTTTCATTCCATTCTCTCTACGCGCATGCTGCTTCTTTTGACTTGAAAGACTCTCCGGCACCAAGTGATAGAACGCTTATGGATAAGTGGATTCTCTCTGAACTCAATTTACTCATTCAAGAAGTTGATGCTGCTTATTCAGATTTCGATTCCCAAGCCGCAGGAAAAGAGTTAGCTCGCTTTATTGATGATCTCTCTAATTGGTATGTGCGTCGTTCGCGTCGTCGTTTCTGGGATGGAGATGCAAGTGCGTTAGCAACACTGCATGAATGCCTCACGGTCCTCACTCAATTACTTGCACCGATGATTCCTTTTATTACCGAGCAAGTGTGGCAAGAATTAGTTCGACCAACCGATTCCAACGCTTCTCACTCGGTTCATTTGAGTGATTTTCCAATTGCGGATAAATCCATGATCAATCTCGATTTGCGTCGTGAAGTCTCCCTTACAAAGAGTATCGTCGAACTCGGTCGAGCTGCTCGAGCAGAATCTGGCGTCAAAATTCGCCAACCACTATCGCGTGCTCTCATTGCAGCCAGCGGTTGGGCATCATTGCCAGTTGCGATGCGAGAACAAATCGCTGACGAACTCAATGTGATTTCACTCGAGGATATTGCCGATGCTGATGGAGACTTAGTAGATATCTCAATCAAGGCAAACTTTAGAACTCTAGGAACAAAATTCGGTGGTGCAGTCCAAGAGATTGCTAAAGCAATTGGTGCACAGGATGCAACAGAACTAGTTCGAACTTTGCGTAGTAAAGGAACGAGCACGATTTCTGCGGGTTCATCTTCATGGGAAATCTCATTAGAGGATCTCGCTATTACAGAGGTGCCTAAGAGTGGCTGGATGGTGGCGAGCCATGATGGCGAGAGCGTTGCTCTCGATCTAGAACTCACACCAACTCTTATTGCTGCAGGAAACGTTCGAGAAGTTATCCGATTGATTCAAGAGCGTCGTAAGAGTGATGGCTTTGATATTTCAGATCGAATTGATATCTCGTGGAACGCACCGGATGCAGTTGCTCAAGCTGTACTTGCTGATCTAGAACATATCAAGAGTGAGGTTCTAGCTATAAATATGGCGCACAATCTCACACTCGAGATTTCAGATAACGAACTAGGAATGACAGTAATACTGAAAAAGAATTCCTAATTCTTTAGAGCGAACCAACTATCGGAATCAATAGTTGGATTGCGAAAAAAAGCACGATGAATGAGAGATCTAAGCTCACTGCGCCAAGTCGGAGTGGTGGGATAAATCGTCGCACAAAACTCATTGGCTTTTCAGTTATTGAATATACAGCTTCAACAAAATAAAGAGATACTCCGCTGGGACGCCAGTTGCGGGCGAACATTCGAATGTAATCGAGAATCAAACGACCAAGAAGGGCAAAGAGAAAGATTTGAAGAATTAGAACAAGTATTGTGCCGATTCGAAACATAGATCTACGAGTTAGTTCTGATTGAAAAAGCTAGCTTGTGCAGCTGCTGATTTATCTTCAGAACTCACGGAAACATTTGCTGGTGAGAGCAGGAATACTTTTTTTGTAACTCTTTCAATTGTTCCGTTGAGTCCAAATGCAAGACCACTTGCAAAATCGATCAAACGTGTACATGCAGCTTCATCCATGTCAGTGAGATTGATGATGACTGGATTTCCTTGACGATAGTGCTCACCGATTGTGCGCGCTTCATTGTAAAAACGTGGATGAAGAGTGATGATGCGATCTAGTACAGGAAGATCTAATTGAGGGGCAGGTGCAAGAGTTGTTGTATGCATGGAACTCGCTTGACGTGGTTCGCGAGTCTTGATGCGAACATCCGGCACACGTGCTGCTTCTTGAGCTGCAACTGGTGTATCAAATTCAGGGTCGTCCATAAGTCCGAGGTAGTTTGCGACGCGTCGCATTGCATTAGCCATACCTAAAAGGTTACATCGCAGGCGTGCGAGAACCGAGGATTGAGCTGCCTACACGGATATGTGTCGCACCGTGTGAAATTGCACTTTCGTAGTCGCCACTCATCCCTGCAGATAGGGCTGTTGCAGTTGGAAAATTTGCAGAAAAAGTCCCGTGAATTACTGCTAATTCTGCAAAAGCTTTATCTGCTTCAACTCCCAATGGGGCAACAGCCATGAGTCCCATAAGTTGAATTCCGGCAGTAGCAATAACTGAATCGGCCAATTTCGTGAGCTCTTGTGCCGGCACTCCCCCGCGGCCATGTGCACCATCGAGTGATACTTGAATGAAAATTCCTAGCGGTGTGCCTTCGCGTACTTTGCACAGTGTTGCAATCTTTTCTAAATGATCATGTGAATCAAGGGAGTGGATAAAGTTTGCCCACTTCGTTATTGATTTCAGTTTATTTCCCTGAATCTGTCCTTGAAAATGCCAACGTCCTTGAACGTCGCGAGATTTAGCTGCTCCTTCGCTATCCCGATTTTCACCAAAGTCGCGCATTCCTAATTCGTAGAGGATTTCTACATCACTAGTTGGGAAGGTCTTAGTGACAGCGATGAGTTCAATCCCATCGAGATCACGATTAGAAGCTCGAGCGCTCACTTGTATTTTCTCTCGTACCTGCGCAAGATTGTGGGCAATCTCCTCTTTACGAGTACTCATAGCGCAATCACTCCAACGGTACGACCTGTGATTCCATCACGGCGATATGAAAAATAGTCCAAACTCTCTACGGTACAAATCTCTGAATTATTTACAGACACACCACGTTGTTCAAGAATCTCCCGCAGCGGCCGAGCTATATCTAATGCGTGGGTACCTTTTGTTGTCTGTGATCGGGAGGCTGGATATTTTGAAGTTACTTCGTCAAACACACTCTGCGAGACTTCATAACAAGTTCCGCAAATGTGCGGGCCTATCCAAGCGCTGATATTTTTGCTACCTAAACGATTCATTTCATCTAATACCTTCACCGCGATGTCGTTGACTAAACCTTTTC
>Ga0214919_10005347_pt1 | contig 18284 bp, 19 predicted proteins | sample LL1503_MetaG_FD_177994 | JGI IMG/M metagenome (GOLD analysis project Ga0214919, IMG submission 177994) | Freshwater microbial communities from Lake Lanier, Atlanta, Georgia, United States - LL-1503 | ecosystem: Environmental > Aquatic > Freshwater > Lake | place: USA: Georgia | collected...
CGTGCAGTTAAGAGAATGCTGACTCGCTAAGGTATAAGGTGAAAAGATTTTTATGGGCAACAAAAAATAAACACTTAGATAATTAAGATATCGTCGAAAATTATGAAAGAAGCCGAAAAATGAAGATGCTAATCAAAGCATTCACCATCGGCACAATCTCCCTTTCACTAGCATCACTCGCACACGCTGCGGGCGACAACTGCTATCAGATTCAGAATCAAGATGCTAAGTACTTCTGTCTCGCTACAGCAAAGAACGACAACAGCTACTGCTATCAAATCTCAAAGCAAGACGAGAAGTACATGTGTCTTGCTGTGACCAAGCGTGACAAGAGCTACTGCTATCAGATTTCAAAGCAAGACGAGAAGAACTTGTGCTTAGCGAAATTTTGATTTTCACTATCAATCAAGCTAGAGATTGTAAAAATGTCGGTTGAAAGGAAATTAATAATTAAAGGAGTGATATTCAATAGTATTTTAGAAGCTGCAATGCACTTCAAAGTTCATGAAAGTACTTTGGCAAGAAGGCTGCGGTACGGCTGGACAAATGAACAAGCAGTCGGGCTAGAAGAAAAACCCAAGAGAGTTGGAAGTGCCGAAAAAGTTATTTATAAAGGTATTACCTATCTGAACTTGAAACATTTGGCAGAAGCATTTGGTAAAAACGCGGAAATGCTGCGAAGAAAAATAAGAGATGGGCAGACGGTAGATGAAGCACTAACTAAAGGAGTTGAAAAGCGAATCAGTGCCAATGCCAAAGCAATTGAATTCAATGGTAAGTCATATCCATCAATTCAGACCCTCATAGATGAGCATAACGTCAAAGCAAGCGTATACAGTAGGCGAATCAAACGTGGATGGACTATTGAGCAAGCATTGGAAGTAGAAGATGCTCCACCTCGATTTAGAAACTTTGAAGGACATGCCAGAGATACAAAGTGGAAGAATGAACGCTCAACTCCCACTGGGGTTGAACCTGTGCCTGACGCTGAAGGGTACAAACTTTATCTAATTCTCAATGCCAAAAGCCCAAAACAATACGTGGGCATAACAATTGGCTCTTTGCAAGCACGATTGAAACAACATTTTTCCGCCACACGGCGTGGGCGCAAAAGCGCACTTCAAAATGCGATTAAATTTTATGGTGAAGAGAATTTCACGATTGAATTAATCTCTAACAATGCTAGAAGTTTTGAAGAATTGCAGGAATTAGAAATTAATGAAATCATTAAACGAGATTGCATTAGAAATGGGTACAACACAGCTTATGGGGGATCGCTGGGCACAAGTAAGAAGATAACTGTTGATGGAAGGATCTTTCCAAGTTTTGCACAAGCAGCAGAGCATTATGGAGTTGATGTGGCAGTCTTTTCGTTGCGAATTACAAGACTCAAATGGACACCCGAAGAGGCTGTGGGATTGGATGAGCGAGATTGGGGTGGCAAGTCAAAAGAAGTCAAAATTGATGATATTAATTTTTCAAGTATTCGTAAAGCAGCTTTGCATTTTGGTAAAAAAGTTGAACTAATTTATGCAAGATTGGAGATGGGCTGGACGACTAAACAAGCACTGGACCTCGAGAGTCCACCTTCAACCGCAAAATTCACTGGAAAAGAAGTTCAAGCATTCGGTAAAACTTACAAGTCAATTGCTGCAGCAGCAAAAGAATTGGGAGTGTCGGAAGAGCCTTTCAGATTGAGAATACTGAAAGGATTCACAGTAGAGCAATCATTTCAAATGGCGCGTAAAAAAGTTAAAAAGTAGTTTTACTTTCTAAACCTCTCGCGAACCTTCAAACTCACAGCGACAACTTTTGAGTAACCCAAAAACATGAACACTCCAAATCGGAGTTATAAGTATCTCGCTAAACCTAAAAAAATTCAATGGACGCGAGCTGCTCCGAAAGCCTTATATCCTCGCTCGGTTAAGCAACCGCTCAGTATATTTTCTCTGGCTTCGCTTTCCTTTTGCTTTGTGATGCCACCCGATAGTCCTCCTCCCGCAACTCCGCCTGCGATAATGAATGGAATTGCTGGCAAAAATACCGCACCAGCAATTGCTGTAGCAATACCTGCTACCCCAACTGCACCAGCAGCGCCACCCAAGACAGCGTTGGTTGCTGTGTCATTAGATAAGTCATAGGTTTTAGCGATCTCTTGGCAAAGTTTGTAATCTTGGTCAAATTTTGCTTTATCCTTAATTGATCCAGGATCAACAGCGACCATAACCGACGAAGCACAGCCACCCAATAAAATTGAGATGGCAGCAAAAACGGAAAGTGATTTCATATTAATAGAGTCTTGTAATCAAAAAAATTGACCTGATAGTTCGCTGCTTTGTAAAGCAAGCGAACTTAACCCAATTATGCATTCAGCGCAACGCTAAGGCAACCCTTTCATGACACATCTTTTTGAGACAGACTATAAAATTTGATTTGGAAGGCTAAAACAGAAAAAACATAATTCGGTAAATGCGACAAGGGGTAAACCATTGTTATGCGCACAAAAAACTCACTTCCCAAACCTCTCACGCACCTTCACACTCGCAGCTTCAATCACACTATCAAGTTCGCCATTCGCAACACATGTGCGAACGATTGCAAGTGTCTTGACTAGATCGTCAGCTGAAGCAGTCTCAATCGTGTTCTGTATGTTGCTGTTGCTAAATCAACGAAAGACTGTTAATGTGCAACACAGAGTCACTGATCAGCTTCCACAATGTGATCTGTTCTTCAGTGTCTGCGAATTCTTGTAGTTTTATCACTAAATTCCTTTGTAGTGATATATTTATATTAATTAAATGAAAAAATACATATATCTTTTAATAAATTTAATATGCATTACAAGTTATTCACAAGGAATAACTTGTAAGTCTACCGAGTTCGCAGAAATGCAAATTATGAACAAGGCGGAATTAATGCAAAATTATTGCAAAAACCTTGACGTGATTTATCAACCAGATATTGCTACAGAAATAAAGAATGAATACGAGGCAAGATTAGCAACCAATGAATGGAAAAATTTTGATGGGAAAAAAAGTCAATTCCAAATAAAAGAAGCACAAGCAAAAATAAAAAAAATTATAGAAAATATCAATGATGGCACTAAATTTATTAAAAAGGATAGATATAGTTTAGACCAATTTGTAGAATTAAAAATAGGAGAATACTCTGCATACAATGCATTTTGGTTAATTAACAAAGATTATGCATCTTATTTGAAAAATATTAATGACTTGAAATTAATACGGAATGCTGAGATAACGAAAAAAAGGGGTGAGCATCTAACAGAATTAAGAACTGCTATTGATAACAATCGAGTGACGCAGGCAGGTTTAAACTTACAAATGCAGAGACTGGAAAATAGCCGACAATTGAACCATGTTTCTGCTGAGGGTTATGCTAAAGAAAAGTACAATATTGATATGGCTAGATTGGCTGGCGACCACTCTTGGGAAAGCCTTAAATTGAGTAATGAATTAGTTATCGCAAAAATGAATCTAGCTCTTGCTCAAGAAATTGCTAATATTGTTCTGGATATCGGAAATGAAACATACATGAATTATTTCTACGCGGTAGAATTTTGGAATGGGAATTTTGATTCTTTGGAAGTAAAAGACAAAAAAACTAAAACGAAAATTATTTCCTTGGCTTCTCCCGAGGCTCTGAATTCAATTAAATTCAAAGACAATGAAAATCCAGCGGATATTATGACTTCATATCAAGGTAATTCTGCTGAGTGTAAGGATGTGAATGTTAGGATTGAAAGAGTGGCTAGAAGCAAAGGAATGACGATCGCAGATGGATGTAAAAACTTATCCCAATTCAATGTTGAGTCTCCAGCACCAAAAGTCATTCCCCTTAAGTCAACCAACAAGCTGAATCAAGACGTTGTATCTATCAAAGCAGCAAATATTGCAGATAAAACGTCAACTCCAGTGTCTGTAGCTCCAGCTTCAAAAGTGCCGCCACTCAATTCAAATTCTAAGCCAAATCAAGAAATCCTTGCCACAAATCCAGAACCTATAATAGAAGGAAATTCGGTTACAACCTCATCACCACAAAATTCATCTAAAGTAGAGTCAAACGCAACGTCTAAGAACGCCAAAAAATCTATTTCATTGAATACTCCTGATCAGTTAAATAAAGAATACTGTCAGGCACTGGATGCAGTTAGAAAACAAATTGCGATTGGGAATCCATACTTTTTTGATGAAGCGGCATATTTGGAGAACGTCAAGGCAAAATTAAAGAAATTTAATATGCCGATGCCAACAGAATGCGTGCTCTAGATTGATAGGCGTTTTTCAATTTACCAGGTATCAATAATTTGATCGCAGCTATTTTCCAAACCTCTCCCTGACCTTCACACTCGCAGCTTCAATCACAGAGTCAAGTTCGCCATTCGCAACAGATGTGCGAACAATGGTTAGGGTCTTGACTAGATCGTCAGTTGAAGCTGGCTCAATCGTGTTCTGTATGTTGCTGTTGCAAAATCGCCTAAAGACTGTTAATGTGCCACACAGAGTCAGAGATCAGTTTCCACAATTTGATCTGTTCGTCAGCGTTTGCGAATTCTTGTAGTCTCATCACTAAATCCCTTTGTAGTGATGTATTTATAGAAAATTAAATTAGTATGAAAAACATATATCTAAGAACATTTTCTGTATTATTTCTGTGTTTCTTGAATGGATGCGGGGGCGGTGGTGGTGGTGGCGGAAGTGTTGTAGGCGCAAACAGCACAGTAACAGTTAATTGCCCCAATGGCACCACAAAAACTGCCGCTACTCAAGATGCTGCAAATCTGCTATGTGACGCGCCAAAACTACTGACAATTTCACCAGCAAACAATGCTAACGACGTATCAGCGGACACATTTGCTGGCGTAACAGTTACGACCGACAGCACACTTGACGCTAAAAGTCTTACAACTGACAACATCAAATTATCAGCATCGGGCGTAAATGTTGTGGGTGTAGTTACAACGGTTGGAACAAATGGATTCAAGTTCACGCCTTCAGCGAAGTTGAACTATGTTCAAACATATGCTTTTACAGTATCCGTTAAAGATACTTTAGGGAAAATATTCACTACAACTATTAATTTTTCAACTGCACCAAATGCGTTGTTTGCTAATAATCCGACCTTGATGCCTGATCTAAGAGCAAAATACGACATGTTATGTGGATCAGAGGTTAATGTGCAAAATGCTATTCCAGTTGACTTAAATAATGATGGCAAAAAAGATCTAGTTTTTAATTTGTGGTGTAGAGGCGCTAATGATTCAAAAGGACCTACCGCAAATACTATTGTCGCGGTAGTACAACTTTCAGATGGAACTTTTTCTGATAAGACAAAAGAGATATTTGGGTCTGATATTGTTGATCTCGGTGGAGTAGGTGTCAATTTCATAACTGCTGATTTAAACAATGATGGTTATGATGATATTGTTATTTCGTGCTCTCTTGAAGGGATGATATACACACATCCTCAGGCATGTCCAATGGTTTCATTCATCAGCGATGGGCAGGGGCATTACACAAAGTCAACTTTCGGAATGTTGGAGGGTGATTACGTAAGGCTAATAATGGGTCCGAACCAGATTCGGGATCCAAATGGAAAAAAACAGATTCTGTTTATACCAGCAAGCGGAAGTGCAGAGGTTTGGCAGTATGAAAACGGATGGACGAAAATTACATCATATGAATGGCTGCAAAAAAATGAAGTGATAATTGGTTCAACTTTAGTTAATAAATATGATAATGGCGCCAAGCTTGAAATTTGGAATCTAATTAATGGAATTTGGAGTAGAATAACTGAATATCTATATTTATCCAAACAGAGTGTTACAGTGATTCAAAGGGTTGGCTCGCCGTATACTGCAAACTTATTTACAATAGATAATAATGATTATCTTGACATGGGTGGATTATATGAAGGTTGCAGTCTAAAGCGCACAAGTAATGGACCATTGGAGGTAATCTACAATTTCTTAGGTAGACTAATACCTGGACGTTATACAGGGCAAACTATCACGTCGGGTTATTATGCGCCTCATACACCTACAAATTATAATAATGAACAGCCAACCTTAAAAATAATTTCTTTGGGTGTGACGGAACAAAGCAAAAGTTTTAACCCAGTTACACTTGCTACGACTGATCTTGATGCTAACTTTTATCATATGGAATGTGGCGATTTTAATGGTGATGGGTCAGATGATATTTTTATCCGAACAACGGGAGCACCAATTTTATATATTAATGATGGAAAAGGTAACTTTAGAAAAGTGAAATCTAATTTGATGCCTTCTGCAATCCGCGGCGCCTCACATATATATGTTGACATTGATGGTGACGGGGTGAAAGATGTATTATTTTTCCCTATTGACAGATGGCAATTTGCGTGGCGAGAAACTAACACCTACACAAAAGTTCAATTTCAGTTATACAAAGGCGTTAAGGCTATCAACAAAGATGATTTGATATTTGATAACTGATGACTGATTTACAAAGTCAAATTTGTACTGTCACGCCAATTACAAATGGTTCAAATTTAGTCCAAACATACTTGCTCTTGCCTAACCAGATTCCATATTTCACTTTCCAAACCTCTCACGAACCTTAACACTCGCAGCTTCAATCACAGAGTCAAGTTCGCCATTCGCCACACATGTACGAACGATACCTAGTGTCTTGAGTAGCTCGTCTGCTGAAGCAGTTTCAATCGTGTTCTTGCCTTTCTGTAGCTCCAACACACGAGTGCCATATCTGATCTGAACAAATGTCTTGTTGTTCTCAGTCCAGAACCACTGAGACACTCGCTTCACGACTTCAATCTGTGTTGAGTTCCCGTTCTCATCTTTGACATTCTTCAGTCGCTTGACTGTGAACAATTCCCCGTTCTTCTGTGCTGTAGCAAGACTGATTTGTTCATCTAACTTTTTCAGTAATTTGTTTTTGCGAAATTCATTTGTGTTCGCAGTCATCTGACGCACGACATTCGTGATCTTCAATGAACTTAGTTGTGTAGCCATTTGTGTTTAACTCCATTTGTGTTGATAGAACACAGATGTTGCTCCCATCAAATAGAAATTCCTACAACTTTAATCCAGAAAATGATTGGTAATTTATTGCCTTTCTTTGGTTAGGCATAAATAGATGTATGGAACATCTAACGAGCGGACAAAAATTACAACTTGCGTACAGACAGCACATAGAGCCGTACTCTAAGTACTTACAGTTCGCCGTTACCTTAACGCTAAAGCAATCGGCGTTAATCCGTGTCAAAAGGTTTGAGAACTATGGCAATGACTTCTATGAGTTCAGAGACTATTTAGATGATGACAAATTACGCAGCACGATTAGATTTTTTACTACACAACTCACGAACGAAATCTATGGGAACAAGTCAAAGCACAAGAATAAACAAGATTGGGCAAAGCCACTAGTCATTACAGTAGTGGAGGGCAGAAATACCCATAAGCTGACGCACTTGCATCTGGCGATAGGGAACATACCAAGTACACACACACAGAACTTAGCGAACCACACACAATCAGCGTTTCAGCGTTGTGACTTTGCCAACAAGCAGCTTTGTGTGACGCCTGTTACAAGTGCTACAGGCTGGTTGGGCTACATAACAAAACAAGTGGGATACACAGACAATGACGCACTAGACATTGTCGGCAGCACTATTCCCCCATTCATTCAACAAAGCATCTGTACAGAAGGTCGTTTGCTAACTGCGTGAGTTGGACAATTTGGAGGTTGGCGTTGGGGTTTAAAGCACTTCAATACTATTGCTTTGCCTAATAGATCACACTATTACTACTGAAATCTAGTGCTGAGCGAACGAATGAGCGAAGCGAAATGAGTTGCGAAAGCGCTAAGGGAACCGAAGGTTCACTTGTAAATGTCTGCGAATAGAAATTAACCTAGCAATTACCACGAATTCGATTTATTGCTTAATCTTGACTTCTTGATATGGGCGTACCTGATAAAGCGGACATCGCGGAGATGAACAATAGCGTACACGCTTATATTTGAACCCTACACATTGCAAACAAAACGCCTTGATCGCCTCTGCTTTTGACTTATTCTCCGTGTTCTGTACACGAGCGAAAAGAGGTTGATATCTTAGCGGAATTGGATCACTCATAACTGCTCCAGTTGATGTCTATATTTTACCATTTCCACGTGTTTTTAGATCATAAATTTCCATCTATATAAATTAAAAAAGACGATATCTATCATAAATTTATCATCACTTTCCATCGTCCATTCAGAGACAAAAAGATTATTTGTTGTCAAGTCTTTTTTTGATTTTAAGCATGAAATTTTTAGCTGAATCGGTACATCTTTATTACTACGAAAAGTTGCTCCCCTCAGAAATCAATTCTTTGTCATATTTCCTTTGGTATGTCGTAGGTGCTTGTTCTATATGGGAAAAATATTTTGGCAAAAAGGCTTGTCCGACTTAATCAATGGGAGCACACTAAATACTTCTCAATTGATTGATTTAGGAGTAAAAGTTCAATGCCCCAAGCTAAAGTTTTAAATGAAAAAGAAATTCGTCGTGTGCTACTGCATGTAGCTACTAAAAAACACGCAGCACGAAATCGTGCAATGTTCACTGTACTGAATCTGACTGGAATGCGAGTTGGGGAACTCGCTGCACTGCGTCTGTCAGATGTGTTGACGAGTGAGGGTGAGATTCGGGAAGAAGTCTATCTATCAGCGCAGATGACTAAGGGATCTCGTGGGCGCACAGTCGTTCTGTCAGACAAAGCGCAAGAAGAGATCAAGAACTACTTGCAAGTGCGCTTCAAGCTGAAAGACCTAACGCCAGTGACCTATACCGATACCAGCCGTGCTCTGTTCAGCAGTCAGAAACATCCAGACAGAGGCTTCACGCCGTCCACACTCGCTCAGCACTTTCACGCCTGTGTATCCTGGATCAAACCTTCTGAAGTTCATTAACTTCATGTAGACACCTGCAGGATTGCGATAAGTCTCAGTCCTATCGCCTTGAATCTTACCTTCAATATTGTTCAGTAGTTCGCTAAGCTGAATTACTTCCTTTGACTCTTTACCAGGAATCTGCGGTGTATGTTTCAAGTAGAAATCAAGTGCAACTATGTGTTCGTCACGTGACCATGGTGGATTTTTCATTTGTTATGTCCATTTAATGTCGGCACGCCATGACCATACTTGTTTGACTGCAATTCACGCTCAAGCTGACGCACAACCGTGTTCGAGTCTTCAGTCTGAATCACTAGATATCTGTATGTCAACCTCGACTGAATAAAGTCTCGTGTGAGCTGATCCAAGTAGCCCTTCTTTGCCTTGTAGTCTGTCTTCAGTAGCTCTGGGACCACATAGAAGTCTTGAATATAGATGCAGAACTGATCTCCACTGCGCCAACCCTGAGCGTGTTGCTTGATTCGTGATCGTGGGTTACGGTCTTCGACTGTCTTGCCCATCGTTCCACCTATGCCGACATAGATGAACTCTAATCGGTCAAGAAAAACCGTGTAGAGAATTGATCCGTACTGTGCGATGTGATTGACGTCTGTGGTGTTGAACTGGCGCAGCTCTAGTTCTGGGGAAAAGAGTAGATCAATTGCAGCTTTCATATGATGCTTTGCTTGATTGGCTTAGCTTGATTTACAAATTTGCGCAATAAACGAAAAAAAATATTAATCGTATGAGTGCGTAATCAGGAAAGATTAAATCCGACGGTTATGTTGTTTGCGGAGATTCTTTTGTGTTCTCTCCTGAATAAATTTACAATTTCGTTTTTGTTTTGTTTATAAATTTTTTGATTTGACAAAATTTCTAAAAGCTCATCCATACGAATGCAACACCATTCAATGCAAGCGTCGAAATGTATTTGATTATTTCGCCAAGCATTACTGCTCATTTCGCCATCCCAATAATCTCTTTTTGGATCGATTGATTTTAATATAAAAAGTGACATAACAGATGGACAAACATGACGATAAGCGTCAGAAAGAATACCTAATATTTCTGGAAATGTCTCTCGTTTATCTTGGTCATTACGAAAAAGAAGTCTTCCACTGTGTATATAGAAATCTGCGACTTGGGAAAGTAAATTAGTAGAATAGAGAAAAGATGAAAAAATTTCGAGTTCTTCTTTGCCTACTATTTCATTGAAAATAATAGCATCTATGATTCGAAATCCTCGATGGGTTCTATGATCGTTTGATACTTTTTCAAATGCCATCCTATTAATTTCTTGATATCTTAGAAAATACAAATCCATTTGTATTTTTAAATTTATATCGAATGGCATTTTTTTAAAAATCCAAATATGAAACTTGTTAAGTTTTTCGCTTAATTACTCCCTCTTCATAGGTGGACGACCACGACGCTTGCCACTAGCTGTACTAGTTGCTGCTTTCTTCACTGCTGTTCCACGCTTCTTGCGTGGCTTGAACGCTGTCTTCACTTCACTCAATGTGATTTGATATTCTTTGATCAGTTCTCTGACGATAGTGATCTGCTCTTTCTTTCCCTTAGTCTGCTCTTCAATGATTGCTTTTTCGATAGCTACTTGTTGTGCTTGAAGTTCTTTAAGTTTGCTCATGGCTTGGTTCCTTTTTAAGCATTCAAATTAAGTTGCATAAACGAAATACTATCTTTTTGTTATCCATTTATCAAAAGTATTTCCTATTGATTTTTCAAAGTAATTTACATAAAATACTTTTGGCTTCTTAGGAAATTTATCTATCCATTTAATGGATTCTAAGTTATTTTTTTCCATTTCTAATTTTATAATTTCTAGCCATTGACTACATGCAGCAGATTCATATACGATTGTTTTTTGTCTTTTTAGATAATCTTTTTTAATATCGTAATTAAGATTCATATATTGTATACTATCTGGTAAAATTTCCTCATCTGAATTAAACTTTAATGAATATGATTTAAGCCATTTTTCATTGTTGCTAAATATATCTCTTTGACCTTCTGGTCCATATTCAGCGTAAATTGATGCCAATTTTTCGCAGCGAATAATTTGCATTAAATCGTAGTCAATTACAGTTGCGTTCGCAATTGAATGCATGATGAAAATCGTCATTGATATCATTATTGTGCGCATATGATTTAAACCAAAAATCAAGTTTTAAATTGAATTCTTTCTTGTGAAAACCGATTTTGAAATTAAGCATTTCTTTTCTGAAATTTAAGCATGATCAACTATCCAGGCAATTACAAAGAATGCTGCGGCTCCCACGACAGTAATTCCCGTAAATGGTGCGAGTATCAGACATACAAAGCCACATATATACATCAGTCCGCTAAAACTCATAACTATCTCCTTCTTATTTCGCAAAGATTCGACATGTACAACAACCACTTTGGTTCGACTCGTCCCAACTGTCAAGCACTTTTTTCAGTCTTGCGCCCTGATTCGGTTAGCGCTGAACTATGTCAGCTCATCCCATAGAACTTTTGCGTCCAATGACCGTACTTGTCTCACTGCAAGTCAAGCTGAAGCTGGTTCGCTTCGAGTGTTCAGTCTAGAGTGTTTAAGTCATTTTGGCGAATGTACTAGCTTTGCACGACCTTTCGCTAGCTGTAGAAGCTGTTCAATTTGGAGCAGAAGTACTCGTTCTATATTAATCTTTAATCTCTAAGAGAATCACTGATAAACATGCGTGGTCCACTATAAACTCATTATCAAATCAGTTCAAATTTGGTATATTAATATTTGCATTCATAGAGAGCTATCTTGCAATGGGCAAGTTAAAGATGACTGGTCCATTATTAATTCATTATAAAACAAATTAATATGTGAGATACTATGTCTTGAGTTCGGAGATTTATGTAGATTTATTTGAAAATTTGAATATTCATATTTCACGAATTTAATGTTCTCAAAATGCAATTTATATTATTAAGAAGGAAAAATATGGACAAATTATTAAGAGTTAAAGATATCGTGCGTGACAAGAAGGGCGCTTCTTTTGGCTACCTGCCAATCTCAAAAGCGGCTTGGTGGCAAGGCGTGGCTGAAGGCAGATTCCCACAGCCCATCAAACTGGGACCAAAGACGACTTGCTGGCGTGAGTCTGAAATTTTGGCTCTGATCAATAAGAGCTAGCGGTGCTGCTAAAGAGTAGATGAATCATTGAGGGCTGATTCATCTACTTTTTTATGCCAAAGCAATAGTCAGCCCACGCTTGCATTAATTCAATGCGTTTTTCAAAGTAGTCGCCACGCTGATACGCAGCTTCAGTTTGGTCTTTCAATGAGTGAGCAAGTGCTTGTTCGCAAACTTCTCTTGGAAACTTCGCTTTCTCAGCTGCCCAATCTCTGAACGTAGACCTAAAACCATGAACTGTGTAGTTGCCACAGCCTTCTCTATGCTTAAGATAGTTGAGCATGGTCATATTTGAAATTGGTTTCGTTTCTCTTGTACCATGAAACACAATTTTTTTAGTCGTGTCATGCATTTTGCTCAAATGCTGATTCGCTTGAGTTGACAGCGGCACCCGATGTTCAATACCTTTTTTCATCCTGCTCTTAGGAATAATCCAAATATTTTTATCTAGATTGATTTCATCCCAAGTTGCATCTGTTGTTTCTGATGTGCGTGTGGCAGTGAGAATACAGAAAATTAGCGCACGTGCTGAAACAGATGGGTCGTCTTTGATTTTTAGAAAAAAACTTGGAATCTCGTCATATGGCATTGCGTTGTAATGGTTGACGAGTTGGCGCTGATTAATTTTTGGCAGTAGGGGTTCTAAGTTGTCTTTGTAGGTAGCTGCATTTGAAGCTGTTCTATAACCTTTAGCAATTGACCATCCAAGTATTCTCTCTATGCGAGTGCGAACACGTCTTGCAGTCTCTGCTTTTGTTGTCCATATTGGAGTAAGAATTTTTAGAACGTGCTCTTTGGTTACTTCTGCACAAGGCAATTTCCCAATGATTGGCTCAGCGTATTGTTCAAGGGTGTTTTCCCATTGTTGTGCGTGTTTCTCGTTCGTCCAAGATTCTTTGTGAATTGCTATGTATTTTTTTGTTGCAGCACTGAAAGTAATAGTGCTTGCTTTTGCTTGTTGCAGTGCTTTTTTGTCTTTGTCACGTTCATCTCTTGGATTCCTGCCTTGTGCGACCATCTTGCGACATTCGCTTGCTCGTTCACGAGCTTCAGACAGTGAGAAGTCGTTCAATGAGCCAAGTCCCATCGTGTTCTTGCCTTGAGCGCCCCAACGATAAATCCAACTCTTGTTGAGACTGCTACCATCTTTAGAAAGCTGTACTTTCAGATGAAGTCCACCCCCATCTGAAGTCATGCCAATTGTCGTAATTGACTTGATTTTTAGTGCGTTTAATTTGGACATTTTCAAGCAAAAAATGTGTTAAAAAGATACACTCTAAGATACACTATTTTTCGATACTACGCAAATTATACTTGGACGAAAAAAGACTAAAAATCAAATAAGTAGTTGAATTATATGGGTAAAAATGATCATTTTGGACAATAAAAGACATGTAAAAACATACAGTCATAATGACGTCCACTCCGCCAAAATGCGAAAGCCATCAGCCGAAAGACTGATGGCTTTTTTCATGCGCATTGTCTTTTGGGGAAAAGACTTGAAAATGCTTGCGCCACAGGGATTTGGGTGATGATGGACTCACCTAAGTCACCGCGCAGTACTTTGCGGATGTGAACACTATGCTGCATCAGCAAGGGCTGATCCACGCCGTATTCCTGCAGCAGCTCGGCATGGCGGCCGCATCGATACCGCTTTAAGCAGCCAAGGTTTCAAGAGGGTCGCCCGGCAATAGCCGGATTAAAGAAAACGCCACCAAGCGCATGCCGAAAAAAGTCGCTAGGACCAGGGCGCGCCGACTGATTGCAAAACGCCGCACAGGGTCTCAGTGCGGTGGACGTTTGACGATGATATGCCTAGTATCGAGCCATGTTCGCAAGTCGCTTGCCGATAATCGCATCAGCCTCTTGCATGATGCGATCGATTAATTCTTTTACGCTAGGTACGTCGTGAATCAGGCCCGCAACCATGCCGCAAGACCAGGCACCGGCGTCCATGGTGCCGTCTTGCATGATGCGTGGGTACACGCCAGCTACTTCGTCGATGATGTCTTCAAACTTGAGTGCGGCGCCCAAGGTCTTTTCTTTCTCTAGCAAGCGGTCCACAGCCGAGTTGCGCAGCACGCGTTCCGTATTGCGCAGAGGACGCATGACCAGGCGGGTGTCTAGCTCGCTAGCGGCCACGATAGCGTCCTTTACGTTTTGATGCACCGGCGCCTCGGTGGTGGCAATAAAGCGTGTGCCCATGTTGATGCCTTCGGCCCCCAACGCCAATGCCGCGACCAAGGAGCGGCCATCGGCCATACCGCCCGATGCCACAAAGGGGATGGTCAAAACCTCGGCAGCGCGCGGCAACAAAATAAAGTTGGGCACATCGTCTTCGCCTGGATGGCCGCCGCACTCAAAACCGTCCACACTGACTGCATCACAGCCTATGGCCTCGGCTTTGAGCGCATGGCGTACTGAGGTGCATTTGTGAATCACTTTGACATCCGCCTCATGCAAAGCGGGCAGCCATTTTTGCGGGTTGTTGCCCGCAGTCTCCACCACTTTGACACCACCTTCGATGATGGCGCGGATATAGCCGGGGTAATCGGGCGAACTGACTGTGGGAAGGAAGGTGAGATTGACGCCAAAAGGCTTGTCCGTCATGTCGCGGCAGCGCCGTATTTCAGCAGCTAGCGCCTCGGGGTTGCGCTGCGTCAAGCCGGTAATCACCCCCAAGCCGCCTGCGTTAGACACGGCGGCCGCGAGTTCGGCAAAGCCGACGTAGTGCATACCGCCTTGAATGATGGGGTGCTCGATACCGAACATTTCTGTAATTTTCGTTTTCACGGTGGGACTCCTTTGGACTTCCCAGTGCGCCGATGCACGGGTTGCGCCGCATTATGAATCGGCCGCCTTCCAATCGCGGCGTGTGGCAAAACACGCACTGTCGTCTATGCATCAGCGCCAATGCGCTTTGAGAAATCGCTGTGGCACACTCAAAGCGGTCTGCAGGGAATGATGCCGTCGATAGCACGTGCACAAGTTGGTGGTTGAATTTAGCGCGCTTTGCGCGATACGAGGCATACACGATGGGTACGACGGGCTTTCATGGCGCATGGTGGGTATGGCCACTGGCATTGGTTTTATATGGAGTTTTTCGGGCCTGGTATGACAACTGGCGCGGCCCTTTACGCACTGCCGAAATAGATGCATTAATAGCCCGTGCCGAGCAAGCCCCAGGTGCGCGGCATACAGATATGCAGGTATTGCGCCGCTTCATGGAAACCGATGATGGCAAAGAGTTTGTCATGTGCAATTTGGTTCGCCTGTTTCCGCACGAGGTGGCGCATCCAGTGACCGGGAAAATGCACAGTGCGCGCAACATGGTGCAAATGTATTTCAGCGGCTTTGTGCCAACGCTAATTCGTTCTGGCGGCCATCCCATGATGATGATGCGCCAGGCCGGTGGTTATGTGGACGCCTGGAACACGCCGCCCGATCCGGGCTGGTCGATTTTCGGGATGGTGCGCTACCGCAGCAGGCGTGACATGATGCTCCTGGCCACCGATCAGCGTTTTTTTGATGTGCACCCCTTGAAGATCGCAGCCATTGCGCAGACATTTTCGGTTCCGACGCAGCACGTCTTTGGCATGGCGATCCGTCCGCGCACCGGTGTGGCCTTGATCCTAGTGCTGGCTGCAGCGTTGGCCCACCTGGCTTTCCTACTGGTTTAGCGATTTCTTAGGGCGCCCTGTCTCCGCATTCCTCCGCTTAATTTCTGAGCTAATGGGGCGCTCAGCCCCTTTTTGGCTCATGAATGCGGAGTGTTAGGGCCGTAATCGTTGCTAATTTGCAACAATCAACGCGGCCTGCCAGGACCCCTGGGACCAAGCCTTTTGCACGCCGTTGCGGGGGGTAGGCTAGGCCCTTGGCTTCGTTCGCGCAACGCATTGCTGGCTCGAAAAGTGCTTATTCCCATGGATTGCCCGGACAAGCCCATTTTCCGCAGCATCGCGATTCCTCCCTGTGATTTAGCCGACACCGAAAGTGGTTTGATGACACCGCACTGCCCGCAAACCGACGATTTTTCCCGCCAAATCCGGTGGGCTGGGGCGGTTTTGTCTGATTTCCGTCATTGGGGTGCCGCTCAATGAGCGCTCAAGCCCCGTTTTTCCACACTGGCGTGCAATGCCTGACGGCTATTGCGCAGCACCACGGGCTGCAGGTCAATCCAGAGCGTCTGATTGCCGACTATGCCTTGGGAACAGAAGAGCCGACTACCCTTGTCATGCTCCGCATGGCGACCGATATCGGACTCAAAGCCAAAATAGAGTCGCTGTCCTGGGATGGCTTGCGCGTCCAGGATGGCGTTTTCCCCTTCATCGCCTACACCCGTTCGGGTGGCATGGTGATCGTGGTGGGCATCAGCCGCCAAGCTTCCGCCGGTGAGCAAGTTGCCATTCTCGACCCTGCCAGCGAGCAAGCAGCCGTCCAGTTGCTGGAGGAATCCAATTTTTCAGACCTGTGGAGCGGGCAGGTCATTTTGCTCAAACGCGAGCACTCGCTGACTGACCCTGAGCAGAAATTCGGATTTTCCTGGTTTATTCCTGAGATTTGGAAGCAGAAGGAAGCTTTTAGGGATATTTTCATTGCAGCGGCCGTTATGCAACTGCTAGCCATGGCCTCGCCTATTTTCTTCCAGCTGGTGATTGATAAGGTATTGACCCACCAGAGCGAGACTACGCTGTGGGTGCTGGCGGTGGGCATTGTGATTGCCATCTCCTTTGATTCTATTTTTGGCTATTTGCGCCAAATGCTGACCCTAGCGGCCAGCAACAAGATCGATATGCGCCTGACACGGCGTACTTTTGCGCACTTGCTGTCCCTGCCGATTGATTATTTTGAAACCACGTCTGCGGGCGTGGTGACCCGGCACATGCAGCAGCTGGAAAAAATCCGTAACTTTCTGACTGGACGCCTGTTTTTTACCGGCCTAGACATTATTTCGCTGTTGATTTTTATACCGATTTTGTTTTCTTACTCGGTGCAACTGGCACTCATTGTGCTGATGTTCACCCTGATCATCGGAGCCGTTATCGGTGCCATGGTGCCCACCTACCAGCGCCGCCTGAACGCCCTTTACTCCGCAGAGGGCCAGCGCCAGTCTATGCTGGTCGAGACCATTCACGGTATCCGTACCGTCAAGGCCCTGGCGATTGAGCCGAGTCTGCGCCGTGTCTGGGACCAGCGTTCGGCCGAGGCCATCACCATGCATTACCGGGTGGGGCGGGTGTCCCAAACCGGCAATGCGATCACTGATTTTCTGGGAAAACTGCTGCCGGTGGTCATTATTGTGATTGGCGCCCAGCATGTTTTTGACCAAACTCTGAGTGTGGGCGCGCTGATTGCATTCCAGATGATTTCGGGCCGTGTGTCCCAGCCACTGATTGCCATGGTGGGCTTAGTCAATGAGTATCAAGAAACGGTTTTATCGGTGCGCATGCTGGGCGAAGTAATGAATCGCCAGCCAGAAGGGCGTAGTGCCGCGGGCGGTTTGCGTCCCCAACTAGAGGGTGAAATCCGCTTTGAGCAAGTGAGCTTTCGCTACCCCGGTGCCACCAATTTGGCGCTGAACCGGGCCACTTTTACGATTCCCTCCGGCGTGGTGGTGGGGATCGTGGGACGCAGCGGGTCGGGGAAAACCACTTTGACCAAGCTGATCCAGGGTTTGTATCCGCTGCAAGAAGGCGTGGTGCGCTTTGACGGCGTGGACGCCCGCGAAATTGAGCTCTCGCATTTGCGCCGTCAGATTGGCGTGGTCTTGCAGGAAAACTTTTTGTTCCGGGGCACGGTGCGTGAAAACCTGATGATCGCCAAGGCAGACGCTTCTTTCGAGGAAATCGTCGCCGCCGCCCAGGCCGCGGGCGCAGATGAATTCATTGAGCGTATGGCCCAGGGCTACGACACCATGTTGGAGGAAAACGCCTCCAATTTGTCCGGCGGACAGAAGCAGCGTCTTTCCATTGCGCGCTCGTTGCTGACGCGGCCACCGATTCTGCTCTTGGATGAGGCGGCCAGTGCCTTGGACCCGGAAAGCGAGAGCATTTTTATCAATAACCTTTCCAAGATCGCCGTCGGCCGCACGGTGATCATGATTTCCCACAGGTTATCCACATTAGTCAACGCACACACTATTTTGGTGATGCAAA
>Ga0214919_10005349_pt1 | contig 18283 bp, 15 predicted proteins | sample LL1503_MetaG_FD_177994 | JGI IMG/M metagenome (GOLD analysis project Ga0214919, IMG submission 177994) | Freshwater microbial communities from Lake Lanier, Atlanta, Georgia, United States - LL-1503 | ecosystem: Environmental > Aquatic > Freshwater > Lake | place: USA: Georgia | collected...
AAGTCCTTGCCGAATCAACTCCAAAACCGCTTACAACATCGCGCATAGCTGGGGAGACAACAATCAATTGATGTGCCGCCTTCAAAGCAGAACCTTCGATCGCATTTGCAATCTTTGAAACCAAAGCTCCGCCGCGTAACCCTGATTGCTTTGCCCCTGCACCTGATAAATCCTGCACAATCAAACCAAAGGGAATACCAAATTTCTTAGCAAATCTCTTTCCCACAATTCCCGCCGCTACCGTAGGCATACAAGCAATTACAGCATCAAACTCTTTGCCAATTAATCCCTTAGATACTCTTCTTAAATTCCACCATAGAGAAAATTCAAATCTCATCCGAAGCAACGCATTCATCTTTGGTGGCACTAAATGTTTAGCGCGAATAACTTCAATGCCATTATGTGATGTAACGCCCTCGCCAAGATGTGAAAACTCCACAGGAACTTTCCACCAGGGATAATGAGGCATGCTTGTTAATACAGATACTTGATGACCTTTAGCTGTTAAATTTTCCGCTAGATCTGTTGTGTAAACAGAGATACCGGTTGGCTCTGGCCAATAATTTGTTGTTACAAGAAGTACCTTAGACATTTACTACTTACTTTGGTGCATCAATTGGGCGAATTTTTCCGCCAACTAACATTGAGTAATCTGGAATAGATTTCCTTACGATTTCCCCGGCCGACACCACAGAGCATTCACCCACGATCACACCCGGAAGAACTTTTGCATCTAAGCAAACCCATGCACCATCTTTAATTTCAATCGGTTTATGGGCGTATTCAAGTGAGGCGCTACGGTAGTCATGCCCGCCAGAGCAGATGATAGATCTCTGCGAAATGCAAACGTTCGAGCCAATTTTAACTTTCTCGTGGTTTATAAACCAAACTTCTTCGCCAATCCAGCAGTTATCGCCGATTTCTAAGTTCCATGGGAAGTGGACTTTGACTCCACGGCGAATCAAAACTCCTTTTCCGATTGAAGCACCGTAAAATCGTAGTAGAAGAACTCTAAGAAAAGATGGGCAGTATAAAAGTGAAAAAATTGTATTTTGAATCAGTCGCCAAACAAGAAATGCCACTTTGTTTGGAAACGAAAACGACTGGTGTGGTTTAAAATCAAATAATCTTCGCAATTTGTCTTCTCTCTAAAACTTTAATCGAAATCTGCCAATAGTAAAAGCTTAATGCTATTGAGTAGTTGAATCCTTCCCGACCATCACGCCAGCCAGAGCGCCAAAAGTACGAATAAAGAAAAAAAACAAAAGGTTTCCATGGTAAGTAATCAAAGAAGCGCCCCTGTCTAGTTCTTAATCCTCTAACTTGCTTTTGCATGGAGATGTTTAATCTTAATTCCGCCTCCCAATCTGAGTATCTATTGTGTCTTGAAAAATAATCAAAAAGTGGATCTGGATCCGAATGTAAAATCGCATTTCGAAGCGAACCCAATTTTCCTTCAACAAGTGGTTGGTAATGCCCTTCAACTTCCCACATTTTCGTAACACCTAGGTCATTAATTTCAGGAAATTTACAAAAATTTCTATTTATTAGAGCTACTTTTCTAACTTTGTGCCCATGTTTTAATCTTTTGCCTAGGAATTGGTAACTTAAGGGCATCTCGAAAGCAGAACAATTTAGATCTCGTCTACCATCAAAACACTTTCTAATCTCTTTAACTAATTCCTTAGTGAGACGTTCATCAGCATCTAGGTATAGAACCCAATCGTTCCTTATTTCCGTTAACTCAAGACCCCACTGTTTCTTTTTTGGATAACGGTTATTCCATTCAAAATTAATAATTTGAGCACCTAAGTTAGATGCAATTACGCGGGTGCGATCCAAGCTGTTAGAATCAATGACAATTATCTGATCAAAATCGACTACAGATTTAATACAGTCGGCAATTGCTAGTTCTTCATTTTTTGTCAAAATCACAACACTGATTGGAATCATTATGGATTTCATCTTAAATTAGAATTCATATTTTGCACCCAAATCGAAATAACGTTATCCCATTCAAGCAAAGCGCGAGATTCTGTACATTTATGCCAAAATTTAGTGTAGTCCAACTTAATTGACATGATGGCATCAGCTAAATCTTCGACTTGTAAATTTTCAATCACAATCCCAGTGCCGTGATTTCTTACAAAACTTTGCATTGCGACGTGCTTTGAAATTACCACCGGAACTTGATGACCGATTGCTTCTGCCACAGCGATTGCAAAGTTTTCATTTTCACTTGGGAGTATAAATATATCCGAATTCTTAAATGCATTTTGCTTAGATTCGCCTTCGATAAAGCCAATAAACTTAACGTTTTTTTTCAAGTTCAAATTTTCTACCAAACTCATTAATGAGGCTAAGAGTTTTTCATCGCCATCTCCAGCAATAGTGAGAATAGATTCAATACCCTTTTCCCGAAGTTTCATCACAACTTCAATACATAAGTCTATTCTCTTCTTATTTGAAATTCGAGAAAAGCAAAGCAATCGAACTGGTTCGTGAATTTCATTTAGGTGCAAATATTCCGTCGGAACTCTTTCAATTCCAAGACCAACAACAATAATCTTATTTCTTGGAAATCGTTTTTTAACACTTTTTACTTCTTCAATAGATGCAACGAAAAACTTTACATCTCTTATGCGATTAAAAAACTTAAAAATCAAATCAAAAACAATTTTCTTCAGACGGCTATTGTTGCGCTGGTAAAGCTCCAATGAACCATGTGGCATTATGAAAATTGATCTTCTATTAGCAATGGCCAAAACTAGGAGTGTGGAAAATAAATAGAACCCGTGAATTAGGAATAAATCCGCAGTCATTATTTGACTTCGTAAATGCGTCGGTATCCAATTCTTAATCAATCCATACCTATTGTTTCTTATTGTTGGTAAAGATGCACAATCGAGATTAGCGATATCACAGTTTCCAAACACAAATAATTTGTTTTCATATTCGAGGTTCAAATACGGGTTAATACTTACAACAACTTGAACAGGTCCGCCAAGTCGAGATTCTAAATTTGCTGTAATCTGAACTAGACGGAGTTTTTTCGCTTTCGTATTCGTAGTTTCAACTTCTAACATTCTTAATCTCTTTCATTCGTATTCATGATGAATGATTTTAGGTGAATTCGCATAACATGAACTAACAATTTCATTGCTTTATGCAATCGCAAGCATTTTCCGAATAATGGCGCTACTAGGACACTAATATTAAAATTTAGAAGATTATCAAAGTATTTTTGATTTTCATCGATTGACTTTGATGAAAATCCAATTGATGTAAGTGATTGATGATTTAATCTAAATATGGCTGTTGGTGTTGCCAGGTAACCAATTCGAGCTTTTTTTTGCCAGAGCTCGATAAGAAACTCTTTATCCCAATTGATTTTATTTTCTTCATTGAAGATAACATCATCTAGTCTATTCTTTCGGTAGAACATGCCTTGATGAAAAAAAGTTAAACTTCCATGAGGACTTAAACCGAGAGTGTTCCTAGTAATCTTTGTCGGGAGCATTAATTTCCATTTTCCAGTAACCTCATTGATCAGAAATCCTGCAGTTAAGAGAACGTCAATCTCGGGATGTGACTCAAAGTAAGACAAGATATGTTCTAAAGCGCCTGGAAGATACACATCATCCGCATTTAGAACGCCCACCAAGTTACCCTTTGCTTCACGCAATCCATTGTTAAGGCCTTCCGCAGCGGAATTATCATTTTTGGAAACAAGAATAATTTTACTTGAGTACTCTTTCTTCAATTTACTGCAGACATATCCGGAATTGTCCCTAGAACCTGGTTCGATCAAGACAAGTTCAGCCCTAGGGGATTCAAGTACGGAAGATGCAGCAAGTTTGATGTAAGGTGCCTTGTTTTTTGCAAGCATCAGGATAGAGACGGATGGCTTAAAATTCTCACCTAAACCGGACATAGGGATATCCTATCGACTCAGACTCTTGTTGAGGGAGGGCGAATCGGTGATTTTTTATAGAAACCAAACGCCATCTAATTTGAATAAGGAGCAAAATTCAAATGTTTCCACAAGAATCCAGATTTTTCTAATTCTATTCGCAACATTTTATACACTACACCTATTTGGAAACTTTTTAGTTTCTGAGTTAATTTTCATGTCTATATTTATGCGTGGCTTATTCAAAGGAGAACTAACCTCCGCAGCAAAATTAGTACAACCTTTTGTTGGAATCCTAGTCCTAGCAATATTTGGTGAAATTCTAGTTGATCTATGGCACGGTTCATCTGTTATTTCAAGCTTAAAGGGGTTCTCGCTAATTCTTTTTACGCTTATAAATCTCTTTGCTCTTATAATTTTAACTAAATTCGATCCTGTAAACATACACATTGCAATTTTCGGTTTCGCAGCAAGTGGACTCGCCTCTTTTTTTATCCAGCCAGGAACATATGCACGTAGTGAAATTTGGAAATTTGGAATTGGTTACCCTCTCATTTTAATGGTCTTTTGCCTACTTTCACTACGCAAAATTCGATTAAAGAAATTTGTGATCGTTAGCTTGATTATATTCTCAAGCGGCCTTTCATTATTCTTAGGAGCAAGGAGTTTGGCGCTAGTAACTTTTTTAACAGTTTTTTTTGTTAGAAATGAAGTAAACGTTAAGAAGGGTAAATTTTCCTATACTGTAATAGTAATTCTTCTTCTCTTAGGTGCTATAGGATTATTTTCAAACGTTTACTCTTCCCTCGCAAAAAATGGAACACTTGGAAATAAAGCTCAAGCCAAATATATTTCGCAAACAGCAACAGGCAACAACATCATCATTAACAGCAGAAGTGAATTATTGTTTGCAGGCAGAGCTATAGTGGATTCGCCTATATTAGGTTTCGGAAGTTATTCAGAAATGAATCCAAACTTAAGAACTAAAATTCTTACATTTCTGACTGAAAATAATATTTATTATGACTTAGCACCAATCAATAGAAATTACGGTAATAGAATTCCAGTGCACTCTATGATTCTTCAATGGTGGTTATGGTTCGGAATATTGGGCCTCTTATTTCCATTGAAACTATTAATCAACTTTATTAAGGCCACAAGTATTATTGGCGAACCAGTTCTCTACTACTATCTCGTTATAAGTGGGATCTGGAACGTTTTATTTTCACCGTATGGAGAGTCATATCGTATACTGGTTCCCTTAACAATAATTGCCGTCAATTCACGTCGCAAGACAATGTTACCTCAAGAATGACTTATGAAAAAAATATCCGATAAGTACAAATCTGGAGAAGCATTCATAATTCTCAGATTATTCTATATAGCCGTAATGATTATATTCCAAATAGTAATTCCAGTCCTATTAATAGGAAATTTCGGACTTTCAAACTACGGAAAATGGGTATTTGCGTTTTCAGCTGTTTCTTTTTTGAATTTTATGGATTTCGGTTTTTACAACTCTGTAGTGAATGAAGTCATAGCCTTGCGTGCTGCAAAAAAATCAAGCCAAGGTCAAGAAATTCTTGAATCTATGTCCAAGTTTATAATGGTCGTTGCTTTATTTTTCTTAGCAATCATTATCATTTTACGATTGATTGGAATTGGCAAAGGCCAGAATGGTAGTTTAATTCTTTGGTTAGCTGTTGCGGCTATTATTCAGATTATTATACGAATGAATGAAGCCATCTCTCGAGCAAATTTAAGTGCAAATGGATTTATGATTCTTCTTATTTCATATATTTCAGAATCTTGTTGCTTAGTTATAGGTGCAATTAATAATATGAATTTCGTAAATTTGGCCATACTGCTTGTGATATCAAGAATTTTCTACTCAATTCTTGGAACATACTTCAACCGTGCAAGAATTTCACTATTTCGTGTTTTAAGGGTGAATACCTGCGAGTATCTAACATTCGTTCGCAATAATCTTAAAAAAGGGGTTCTTTTTCTTGCAGTACCAATAGGTAATTTACTTCTCTTCGATGGATCCAATATTATTTTGGGTACTTTCGTTTCAAAGGAATTCGTGGCTGAACTAAGTATTTTACGAATCTCGACAGGCATAATTAGACAATTTTCTAGCGCAGTATTAACTAGTTACTCTCCTGCCATTAGTCACGCAATTTTTAGTCGTGATCAGGATAATCTTGACAAATTGAGAAAACGAATGAGATTTATTTTAATTTTAGGCATTTCACTCCTTTCAATTGGACTCTTAATCGCTGTGCAATTTATATTTGAACACCTTTTCGTAAATGCTTCCCTCACAACGATTCCAGTATTCATAATTTTCTTATCTTCAGTGATTTTGGATGTTCCTTGGAATTTTCGAGCCACATTCCTATTTGCAGTAAACGAACATGCCGAAATTGCTAAGAAATATATGATTAGTTCAATTATTGCTTTGATAGTTATGTATCCTCTGGTCGCAAATTTGGGACTTATTGGAGTGGCTGTTTCATTTTCTATTCAAGATTTTATGTTAACGAGAACTGCGTTTCGGAGTTCAGCAAAAATTATGTACAACGACAAAGAATAGATTCAAGGAATAAATTGTGAATGAATTCACGGTAGTAACAGGTGTTTCTAAGAGTCATTTACTTAGGACGATGAAATTACTGGATGATTTGAATTTACTTCAAATAGGCATTACATCATTTGTGCCTAAAAAAAGGATGCTCATCAAAATTTTCCCAAAAAAAATTCGAAATAAATTCATTTCGCGTTTAGAAAACATTGAGAATTTGCCCAGAAAATCTCATGTACTTCCAGAGACCCTTTACCAAATTGGTCGTATGTTGCATAGAAATGGATGCTACGTAATAGCCGATTTCGTCATTAGTGTTTCTTTTGAGTTACATTCATATTTAGCTAATAGAATTATAACGAATACTCCAGATCTGAGAAATTGCAGACTTCTAGTTCGTGCTGGATTTGGATCTAGGATTAAGAAAGGCAATCGGTTTTTAATTATTGATGCTTCCTTAGCCCATCCATTGACGTTGCCAACGCTTTTGATGAGTGGGGAATTCGGGCTCACATCCGTCCAAGAATTGTCACGATTAGACAAATTGATTTTAAATGATGCTATTAATGCAGACTTGATTTTGGTTAATAGTGATTTTGTCCGGGATTCATACATTTATGCGGGAATCGACGCAGAAAGGATTGTAGTTTCGTATTTACCTCCATTGCCGATATTTCTTGCATCTCCAGACAAAAGAATTCGACGTGAAACTGGACTTCGAATATTATTTGCTGGCGGCCTTGAAAGGCGCAAAGGAATTGTATTGATACGCGAAGTGGCAGACATTCTCCAACAAGCAAAAATGAATTTTAATTTGAATTTAGTAGGAAACTGGGGCGAGATAGATTTGGAAGTGAAGGAAGCGCTCTTAAATAATCCACATGTGAGTATCCAATCTTGGATGCCCGAATCTGAACTGGCAGCCGAAATGGCTAACGCGGATATATTTTTGTTTCCGTCCTATGCTGAAGGTGGTGCTCGTGTAGTAACTGAAGCGATGGCCTTAGGAAAGGCAGTTATCACTACTTGGAATAGTGGTTCTCCGATTACTCATGGTTATGATGGAATAATTTCGCTTCTTGACTCGAAAGCACTAGTAAATTGGATTCTGAAATTAGCTAACGAGCCAACTTTGAAATCAGAAATTGAAGTTAATGCAAAACAAACGGTTCTAACAAAGCTAAGCGACAATTCCTATGTTGAAATTCTGCGAGAATTAGGTTCTTTTAGTGCGTAGTTTCAATTAATTTTACGATTTTATTTTTTACCAAAATTTTTTTGATAACTGATGAAAGTTAAATATGTTATCATTCACCATGGAATTTTCGAAGAAATTACGTAAATTTCTTTTTCCATTTGTTGGTGCAATTGGTTATAGAATTTCTCCCACGTCCAACATTGATCAAGTCAAAAATTTTCTAAAGACTTTGCATCCCATAGAGTTTGATTTGATTAGAGTTGGAAGCGAAAGTGATGGTGGGTATCTAGTTCCAGACGATTTTATGGATTTAAGTTATTGTTTCTCTCCAGGAGTGTCGAATAATTCTGACTTTGAAAGAGATCTTGCTAAAAGAGGAATTCCCAGTTTTCTTGCTGATTACTCCGTTGAAGCACCGCCAATTTCAAACGAAAATTTTCGATTTATTAAAAAGTTTGTCGGACCAATAAGTTCCGACAATTATATAGAGTTCGAATCTTGGGTGTCTAGTAATTCCAAGGCGAGTGATGAATTGATATTACAGATGGACATAGAGGGATCCGAATACGGGAGTTTACTTTCATGTAATAGAGAGGTTTTAAAGCGATTTAGGATAATGATAATTGAGTTTCATGGACTTGATTTGATTTTTGATTCCCACGGATTTCAATTGATTCGTGATTGCTTTATCAAATTACTTCAGGATTTTCATGTTGTGCACATCCATCCAAATAATAATGATCCAGTGAGAACTATTCAGGGCATTGGAATTCCTTCATTAATGGAAATCAGCTTCTTGCGAAAAGATCGAATATTTGATTCTAAGCATGCCACTAAATTTCCACATCCTTTAGATCGTAGAACTGTTTTAAGCAAAAAGGATTTTGATCTTCCAGAGAATTGGTACAGTAGGTATTAATGTGGACATGAAAATAATTTTGCTCGTGATTTAAAATATATTCACATGAGAATGTTGGATTTAATAAAATTACTACAACTTGCCTTTTTCATTCGAGCTCGTAACCATTCTTAATTTTGGGAAGATAAACTAATTGCGAAGGTTTTTGGAATTAAATAAGGCTCATAGTTAAACATAGGGGCTGGGTCTCCAGTGTGGGGATCTAATACCTATTTTTTTATAAGAAAGGTGGGCGTGGAGTAACTTTAGATCCTTTGCAATTAAACGTTTTTATGCACTACATTTTAAGACGACATGCTGTGCAACATAATTGCTGTGTTAGCTTTTATGAGACCGGAGACGTATTGCATGAGTTTCAATCTTTGGATCTTTCAACTTCGGATAAATTTATTACTGCGGAGCATATTAGTCAAAAAATGAACTAATTAAATAGGTGGAATGTAAAACTATCACTTTGAAAGCCATTAATAGTATGCAAAAATTGGTTCGCCCGCATTTTCTTATTATTGATATAGAAGGTTCCGAGCACTTAGTCCTGCAAGGAAATGATTGGAATAGTTTTAGTCCTGATTTGATATGCGTTCAAGAACTGGAAATACCATTTTATAGTTCTGACTTCCAAGGTTTCTTGGTAAAAAAGCTACTACTTCCATTTATATAATGGAGTGAGTGCAATTTATATTTTAAAGTAAATTACTAAACGATCATTCTAGAGCGATGATCCAACATTTTTAAAGTGGATTGTGAGAGAATTAAACCTCCGACTCTATTTTCAGTCAATTGAAAGTAATTGATCTTGATCCACACCCCATATTAGGGATTGGGTCAGACAATTTTTAGTGAATCTTAAAAATTTCAACTTTCTTGAAAAGTATTAGTCCAATTTTGGTTAGCACAAGGGAGACAAATATGGTTATTAGTAGCTCCAAAGTCTTAAGCCAGTAATTTGTTACATTAGGGTTGTGGTCGGGTAAGAGTAAGCCTACAAATTTGATAGCTGGAAAATGCCATAGATAAATACCATAACTGAATTCCCCACATTGAGTACAGAAAGCCTTAAAGCGTCTATTCTCGAACTCAGTGCTCGAAATTGTATAAACAAGAAATGCCATACTGGGAGCGACTAAGACTAGGTAGAAACTAGACGATGCAACCAGCCAAAATATAGCGCCAACAATTATGATTGAGGCTACATCTTGAATTCGATTGCTGGTGATTTTTTTGTTAAAGAAAATTCGCGCCATGAGGCCGCAGCAAAATCCGAAAATACCTCGCGAGAAGGCAATCCAACCACTCGTGCCATTAATTGCAGATCCGCTGAAGACGGCAGTGGAAAGCATAAGTATTGCTAGCGAAGCCATAATTAAAATGTTTTTTCTAGTTACTCCAAGTAGCCCAATAATAAGATTTACAAATAATTCAACCGAAAGACTCCACATCGGAATCAATAAAACTGCTGATGAGGGGACTATGAATTGTAAAAATAGAAGTGCTGATAAAAAAGTTATCCAATTAATATCCAATTTTTCTTTGGGGTCTATTACATCGAAGAGAAGAAAAATGGAGTAAGTGAGGTATGAAATTGTGATTGCAAACCATGCTGTGGGGACTAATCGGTTAATTCTTTTCTTAATAAAAATCTTTAGCACTAAAAAATCGGTTTTTTTAGGTATTTGCTCGTATAATACAAATCCACTGAGAACGAAGAAAAAATCAACCAATATATAAAGCGAATTAAGTGGTTTTGTTGTTCCACTCAGATGGAAAATAAGGATTCCAAAGGCAGCTATTCCTCGCGAAAGGTCAAGTAAGTGGAATCGCGTGCTGATTATTTTAGCGTCGACCACATTCAAATTATAAGTGGGTTGTGAGGGACTCGAACCCCCGACCCGGTGATTAAGAGTGGGTTAGTTGTTTCTCGCTAAAGCTGCGAGACAACCAACCACACTTAAAACCCGGCTTACGCCTGGTTGTTAAGTCACCGTGCTCTACCAACTAGTCCTTCAATCAAATTCTGACGTTCTTTGCCGTTATAGTCAATGATCGACAAGCCGCGAATTTAGATATTCGCCGCTCTATTAGCCCTAAAGCAGATCTTTACTAAATTTATTTCTGCTAGATCTTTACAGCAAAGGTGAGAAAAGTTAGTAAAGTGAAGAGATGAAGCGCATCCTGTTTAGTCTTGCATTAGTTCTTGGTTTAACTGTTGGTGTGGTGCCAAATGCTAATGCCGATACAGTCACTTTCCCTTGTCAATGGACCTCTACATATTCAGTGCTTATGCCCCAAGGTGTTTTACTTAATGGAAAAAATTGTCACGAAGCACTTGTTATAGACGCTAGCGTGAAACTTATTGATAAGGAAGCGTTTTTTGGCTCCAGTCTCACCTCGGTAACCATTCCAAACTCTGTGACAAGTATTGGTGACTCTGCGTTTTATATCGGACAACTTACGTCGGTAATTATTCCAAACTCTGTGACCAGTATTGGCGTATATGCATTTGCATACCAACCACTCACCTCTGTAACTATTCCAAACTCATTAACCAGTATTGCCAACGGTATGTTTCGTGGAACCAAACTCACCTCGGTGAACATTCCAAACTCTGTGACCAGTATTGGTGACTCTGCGTTTGAAGGTACTAAACTCACCTCTGTAACTATTCCAAGCTTGGTAACTAGTATTGGCTACCAGGCGTTCGCTAACAATCAACTCACTTCGGTAACTATTCCAAACTCTGTGACAAGTATTGGCGACCAAGCGTTTTCTGGCAATACTCTCTTGAAGACAATTTCTGTATCAGATGGATTAAAAAGTTTGGGCGCTAATGTTTTTGAACGCAATTATTCTTTAACTTCAATTCTGTATTGCGGTAAAATCACAGGTTTCCCAATCACTCCAACCTGCCCACCTGAAAGACAAGCAGTAATAGATGCTGCAAAAGCAACCGCCGATAAAGTAATCGCAGATGCTAAAGCCGCAGCAGAACTTAAAGCTAAGCAAGAAGCAGAAGCAAAAGCAGCCGCCGATAAAGTAATAGCAGATGCTAAAGCTGCAGCAGAACTGAAGGCCAAACAGGAAGCGGAGGCGAAGGCTTCTGCAGAACTGAAGGCAAAACAAGAAGCTGAGCTCAAGGCCGCAGCAGAGTTGAAAGCCAAGAAAGACGCGGAAGAGGCAGCAGCTAAAGTGGCAGCAGAACTAAAAGCGAAGCAAGAAGCAGAGGCAAAAGCTGCTGAACTGAAGAAAACAACAATCACCTGCATCAAAGGCAAACTAACGAAGAAAGTAACAGCAGTTAACCCAAAATGCCCAAGTGGCTATAAAAAGAAATGACTGATGTCAGATCAGTAACCCCAGGGTGTTAAATATTCACGCTTAGGGTTATGTACTACCTCACTAAAAGTATCTCCTAAAGTGAGTAGTCTTAAAGAGTGAGAACTCGATTCGCTCAGACAATTCTAGGAGCTATTGGATTCTTAGTATTCTCAGTGCTATCTGCATCCGCAATTACTTACGGGGAAGAAGAAACTGAAGCAGCACAAAAATACCCCTGGGTTGTCTTGATTTTTCATTACGCAGTTGACGAAGACACTCCCGATTATTCCTGTACAGGGACCTTGATAACTCCTAATACAGTTCTTACCGCAGGGCATTGTGTCGATCCACGAGGTAGATTTGAAGTCAAATACGGGATTACTACCTTCAATGAAGAAGGTAAATCGCTCGAGGTAACGGGAGCTTGGAGAAGTCCACGATATTCTTCCCAGAGGTTTGGCGTAAACGATGTTGGCTTATTGAGACTTAAAGAAAAAGTGCCTAATGCAAAAACTGTTCCATTAGGGAATGTAAGTTCAATTAAATTGGCTGAATCTTCGAAACAATTGAAACTATTTGGCTGGGGTATTGACCAAAACGAAGAACAAGCAACTTATTTGAGGATCGCAACAGTCATTAATCAGTCGCCTCTTCTTAAGAAAATATTGGGGAAAAGTTTCAATTCAGATGTGTGGTTTGCTGCAGGAAGGTACATCTCCAAAGAGAGAATTTACAGCGGTGCTTGTAATGGTGATTCTGGTGGACCATTGATGGGCACAGTCAAAGGTAAGTTCGTTCAAATTGGAATCACAAGTTTTGGAGCAGAAGATTGCGATACCTCCAATCCAACTATCTTTATGCGTATTGGTTACTACCTTAATGATTTAGCTTTAGCAATCAAACAACTAGATACGAATGCAGTCTTGGTAGACCGATCATTACCTAAGAACATCACTCCACCTTCTATTTCGGGTCAACCAGAAGTTGGACAGACTCTGGTCTGCAATAGTGGTCTATGGTCAGCGAACGCCAAGAGTATTGAAGTTCTGTGGGCCCATTCGAACAATGAAATAATCATTAAGGGATCTACATTAGAAGTAAGTAAAGAACTTGCATCCTCTGATCTGCAATGCTTTATCATTGCTATTAGTGCTGCTGGATCTGTAATTGAAACTAAAAAAATAGTAATTTCAGACTCAAAACCGGCAGCCTTAAGCAATCCAGTGATTCTGGGAAATGTAAGAGTGGGAAGTGTATTAACTTGCAGTTCAGGAAGTTGGAATAAATTTACGACGAGCTTAGGAATAGAGTGGCTTGTTGGATCACGGAGTTATTCAAGCGCAGCATCAATAACAATCCCTGAAGATGCAGCGGGACTAAACATTACTTGTCGCGTTGTTGGTACAGGAATCGTTGGAACAGTAAGCACAAGTGTTTCAATTCAAATCCCTGCAAAGCCGCTAATTCAAGGAACCCTTGCAATTACCGGCTTACCTACGTCTGGATATGCGGCTGGGAATGGATTGGTAATTCAGTGCACAGGTGCAAATGCGACTGGAGCAGTCGAATCTTTCGAAACAACTTGGTACTTGCGCGATAGCTCTACAGGGACTTTGGTAACAAAAGTTGCATCAGGCGCACAGTACGTCTTACCAAATGGCTTCTTCGAGCAACATAAAGGAAGGGTAATTCTATGTAGCTATTCTGCTAGCGGTCCTGGTGGCGCTTCAACAGTTTTTGATGTCAAGTCGATCGTTGCGCCTAGAACACCAGATGCCCCATCTGTTCAAGTGACAGGCTTTCCAAGTTATGGATCAAACGAGAGCGCTTGGCTCAATCTGCCTATAACTTGCAAAGTGGATTCTTATTTTGATAACTCAGTTTCCCGGAATGTAACCGTGCAATGGCGTATCTATGATTTATCGGCACCTTACTATCCGTTGTCAACAACCCCAAGTACTCCTATTGGTAGTGGTCTAACTTTGATATTGACTCAAACAATACTCGAGCAAGCAGTTCTTAAAAGCATCGGATGCTCTGCAACGGTTTCTACCGTTACGGGCAGCGCGACTGCTTATAGCACTAAAACTTATGTCGATTACAGAAACATCACAGCAGCCGATACAACTCCGCCAACATTTAGACTTCTCAATTCTCTGAATCCAGCAAATCAAAAGCTCGGTTACGGTGGGTACTTTGAGGTAGAGATATCTGATGCAGGAGGTGTTGGAACCTATCCAATTAATGGAATTAAAATAATCTCGCCTTTAAACAACGAGGTACCTTCATCTGGAGGTTTTCTGCCAAGGCTTATATCTGGTACGGATAAAGTCGGTGTATATCACGTTTCAGTTACGTTCCCAACAAAAGCTAGTGGGGGAGTTTCGGGGCAGTATAAAATCCTGCTTTCAATTTTTGATGCAAAGAGCAATTGGACGGGATGGGTTACTTTAGGTACTTTTTCGGTTACTGAGTGATTCTAAGCCAATAAAGTACTTAATACTTTAACTATCCTCAAACTCTTCCGTTAATCTCATTAACTCTTTTATTGATTTCACTTCAAAAGTAGACTTACTCCAAGCTTCTGAGTAGCCATCAAACTTGCCTGCAATTTTGCTATTGGATAAGTCAGCACCTCTTGCTTTGAGCATTCGAAGTATTGCTGTTTCCCATTGTTTGGTTAGATGACCATCCATTGGGCCGCGAAGTTCTAATATTTCCCAGCCAAGTCTTTGGTGATCTTTCAAACGGTCATCTGGAAGGTTAGTAATTCCAATTTGAAACATTTCCCAATCTGGGTGTGCAATAAAATATAAAAAAGCCTTTTCATTTGGATCAAATCCACTTTTTGCGCAGGAGGGGCAGCCACTTTTATGAAAGCCAGTGCGGTCTGATGCAGTACTAAACCAAAAATGACCATCAGCACATCGCCATTTATATCGTTTACCGCTCCCGCTAGTGATTTTTTCCGGATCCCAACCGTAAGCCTGTTGGGCAATTTCAGGATATTTTGATTTTAAATCATTAAAACCAACTAGTACTTGTTTGTTTGCACAAATTGGGCAGCCACTTTTCGCACCACCGGTGCGTGCGCCAACATCCGCTGAATAAGAATGTCCAAGTGAACATTTCCAAGTCAATTTTCTTTTGGCACCAGAGTTAACTTTTGATGGATCCCAGCCATTGGCTTCTTTCGCAACTTGAGGAAATCTTGTTTGTAAATCATTAAATCCAGTAAGAACCTTTTTGTTTGCACAGTAAGGACATCCGTGTCCTACCCGTGCGCGCGAATCAACAGCGGCCTTCCATTGATGTCCTAAATTGCACCGCCACAGTAATTTTTTTTCTACTCCTCCAGTTATGGAAGTTGGATCCCAACCATCGGCCTGTCGTGCAAGTTCTGGATTCGTGGTTGCAAGATCGTTGTACCCAATTAATACTTGCCGATTTGAACAAACTGAACATCCGGTTCCACGTCCAGTTCTTTGGTCAACACTCATATTCCATTCGTGGCCTTTTGCACATTTCCAAAGAAATTTATTGTTATTCCCTGCACTAATCATTGAAGGATCCCAACCAAGTGCTTGGCTTGCGATTTCAGGGAATTTAGTTTTCAAATCGTTAAAACCAGTTTGCACTTTAATTCCCGAGCAAACTGGACATCCAACTTTGTCTTTACCAGTTCTCGTATAAACATTTGCTTCCCATTTATGGCCAAATTTACATTTCCAAGCCAATTTTTTATCGTGACCTTTAGTTATAGTTTTCGGATCCCAGCCATCAGCTTCTTTGGCAAGTTTTGGATGTGTTGTTTTTATATCATTAAATCCAGAAGAAACTTGATGTCCAGAACAAATAGAACAACTACCGCCTGCAAGCACTTTACTTGAAACTCTTACTTGGGTTATATGCCCGCTTTTACATTTCCAAGAAACTTTTTTTCCACTCATAGGCGTTACAGATTTTGGATCCCACTCAAATGCTTCTTTAGCTATTTTGGGATATTTTGATTTTAAATCATTGAAGCCGGAAACAACTACGTGACCAGAACAAACTGGACAATTGTTTCCACTCAAAGCTCTTGTTTTTACAGCAGCTTCCCAATGATGACCTAATTTGCACTTCCATTTAACTCTAGTATGACTTCCGTAAGTAAATTTTGCCGGGTCCCACCCGTCAGCCTCTTTAGCTAATTTAGGATGCGTTTTAGAAAGTGGAAGCTTCGCTTTCTTATCGGTTGGCACGGTGTAACAGTAAGACTGAACACTGACATTTTGCAACGAAGTTGCATCCGTTTAATTAAAAAGAAATCTAACTTACTTCGCTCACTCCTGAGGTCGCTCCTCAGCTAAAGATTGTTACATAGCACTTAAGTTATTAACTGTTGGACCGTTCATTCAGCCCGCCCTGTCGGAGCCAGAGCGAGCCGAATGATTGGCCCTCTAATGAAGAGGACCAATAAGTTATGTCGTATGCCTTCGCATCGCTCTCACTCAAGGCCGCAATCTATGATTGCCAGTGATGGTTTATATAGATTCAAATTTAATTTATGTTGCCCAGATACTGCATTACCAACAATGAATCTATTCTGGGATGTTGGGTACGACCCCAACGTAAAGTTAACTGCATCTAACGCAGGTTTAACTGGTTTCGAATCAGTCCTTGTTCGAGCTTACAAACAAGCACTCCGTATATTAAACACAATTTACAAAATACAAAGCGGACACGCCGTAACAATTTGTTCACTAATAAATAGTTATCAAATAAATACTTATCGAATAAATGTATGTCAAATACATACGGTACTCTACCGTATGTATTCATTCAAATACTTAGTTAGCAAAATACCGGCTGAATCAATTTCGTCATCCCTAACAAGGGTATAAATCTTTAAAGTCATTAATGGATCTGAATGTCCAAGCAGTTTTTGTGCAGTAGTAACGTGGATTCCTTGTGTTTTTAGTAAATATGCATAGGTTTTTCTAAGTGAATGAACTGTAATTCCTTGTTTATTTACACACTTTTGTAGGGGTTTATAAGTTTTAGGGAATTTAGAGAAATGGCCAAGATAGGGAACCTTTCTAATACTGGATTTAGACTTGCAGGGCCCATTAGACGTCTTATTGATCCATACAAAACCATCCCTAATGTCTAACTCCGTGATTATGGATGCTTCGCTCCAGCGAAGACCGTGCAGTGCAAGAAATCGAATCTGCTCGTTATATTTACCCCAATCGCAATCGTTAACTTCGTCCCAGGTTAAGAATTTCTTAGGTGATATCTGAATTGGTGCGGTTTTTAATTTCCCTAGGGGATTACTAGTAGCAACCCCATATATTTCAGCTTCTCGCCAAATAGTTTTAGCTAACATCAAAGTATGTCTGGCGGTTTGTGGAGGTAGCGAAAGTAATTTCTCTTGTAATGGTCGACTTTCGACCAATGAAACTTCCAGGTGACCTATTACAGGCCTTAAATGACGTTTATAGAGCCGCTTATAATCGTGAAGAGTTTTTGGACGAACTTGAATTACTTTCCAAACAGTTTCAACCCATTCATCTACCAACATATTAAGTCTTCAATCCGAAGGACTTACTGACTATAAATCACTAAGGCATTTCCTTAGTTGGTTGGTTTTTTCCTAGATCATCCCGTTCAAAGTGGGTTGTGAGGGACTCGAACCCCCGACCCGGTGATTAAGAGTCACCTGCTCTACCAACTGAGCTAACAACCCGGATGTTTTGCGTACTTGGGGAGAGTGCGCTCAACGTAAGGCGAAACCCTACCAGCGCCAAGCCTGCGCTAATGACAATCGCGAATGGGTGCGGCATCATCGATATATGAAGAAATTCAGCGCATGGCAGGTGGTTATTGCCCTGACGCTAGGCGTTGGAATACATGTAAGTGGCGTTGGAATGCAAAGTGTTTTCGGCGTTGGGTTAAATGCCCTCGCCGCGATTGAGAATTTACCGGTTAAAGGTCGCGCACCGAAAACGGGATATTCGCGGGCCGAATTTGGGAGCGCATGGGCTGATGTAGATAAGAATGGTTGCGATACTCGAAACGATATTTTGCGTCGGGATTTAACTGCGGTTATTTACAAAGTTAAGACGCATGACTGTGTGGCACTTACTGGCGTATTAATCGATCCATATTCGGGAACGATGATTTCGTTTGTTCGGGGTAACGTTACAAGCTTGGAAGTACAGATTGATCACGTGGTTGCACTCTCTAATGCTTGGCAAACTGGTGCATTTGGGTTGAGTGCTGATCTGCGAAAGGCATTTGCAAATGATCCGTTGAATTTATTGGCAGTAAAGGGATCGCTAAATCAACAGAAGAGCGATGGTGATG
>Ga0214919_10005350_pt1 | contig 18282 bp, 9 predicted proteins | sample LL1503_MetaG_FD_177994 | JGI IMG/M metagenome (GOLD analysis project Ga0214919, IMG submission 177994) | Freshwater microbial communities from Lake Lanier, Atlanta, Georgia, United States - LL-1503 | ecosystem: Environmental > Aquatic > Freshwater > Lake | place: USA: Georgia | collected 2015-03-15
GCGGCGGCAGATCTTTGGCGAGTGCTTCACGCACACGCTCGTCGATTTAGACGATCCGGCGAAGAGCCTCCTCTGGCGATGGACGATCCGCGACGACGAGCAGACGCCGCACCAGCACCGGTGGAAGCTGATCGTGCCGACGTCGGCCACGACCGGGGGTGGGGCAGTGGCTGGGGGCGAGTTTCCCGCCGGGCCGGCCGGCAAGGTCGATCCTCAGTCGCGGGAGCGGTGGCAGCGGCGCGAGGTTGAGCTCTTCGATCTGGCCGCCGACCCCGACGAAGCGAAGAACCTCGCCGCCAGCGAGCCAGAGATCGTGCGGCAACTCACGCAGAGCCTCGTCGCGAACTGGTCGCCACAGGGGCCTCGCCTGCTTCCCACGATGAGCCGTCGCCCAGATGAAGACAGCACCAAGGAGAAGTAAACCAACACGCCTGGCCCTTTTCGCCGTCGCTCTCACCGCCGTCAGGTCGGCCGGTCGCCGCCATGTTCTTGTGTCGTAGCACATACGCTATACTTCGGACGTCCGCCGAAACGACAGAAACAACGACAGGAACAATGAGCATGAAAGCAATCTCCCTGGCTCTCTTCACCGTCGTCCTCACTGCCCTCACCGCCGTAGCCCGCCTCTGCGTGGCTGCTGAGTTCCCCATCCACGATGGCGAGCGGGTGGTGTTTCTCGGCGACAGCATCACCGACCAACGTCTCTATACCACCGCCATCGAAGCCTACACCCTCACGCGTTTCCCGCAGTGGAAGCTGACCTTCCGCAACATCGGCTGGGGCGGCGACACCGCGAAAGGCGGACTGGAGCGTGCCGCCCGGGACCTGCTGCCGCTCAAGCCCACCTTCGTCACCATCGACTTCGGGATGAACGACCACGGCTACCGGGCGCACGATGAAGGCATTTACAAGAACTACATCGACAAGCAGACGCAGCTGGTGGCGCTGCTCAAGGCCAACGGCTCACGGGTCGCGTTGGTGACGCCGCAGCCCATCGAGGAAAGACGCCCGGATCCGGACAAGGACGTCCGCAACGCGTCGCTGCGAACCATGTCGGACGGCCTGCGCGAGATCGCCGGCAAGGAAAACGTCCTCTTCGCGGATCAATTCGATCCGTATATGACGGTGATGCTCAAAGCCCGACAAGCGAATCCAGCAGCCCACATTGGCGGCGGCGATGCGGTGCATCCGGGCCCGGTCGGTCACACGATCATGGCGTGGGCGATTCTCAAGTCGCTCGGCGCGCCGGCTGCTGTCTCCAGTGCCGAGTTGACCGCCGCCGGCACGATCGTCTCCGCGACCGGTTGCACGATCAGCGATCTGAAAGTGGACGCCGGTGTGCTCAGTTTCACCCGCAAGGATGCGACGCTGCCGCTGCCGGTCAATCCGCAGGCCGAGGCGGTGACCACCATCATCCCGCTGCTGGCAGACCTGAGCCGCTACGAGCTGAAGGTCACCGGGCTGACGGCCCCGAAGTATCGGCTTCTCATCGATGACCAACCCGTGGCCGTGTTCACCCCGCAGGAATTGGCGGAGGGCTGCAACCTCACGCTCTCGGCCGGTCCCATCACCGACCAAGCCCGCCAGTTGTGGGACCTCGTGGTGGCAAAAAACAATGTCTTTGCCACACGCTGGCGTGCAGTGCAGTTGTTCGCGGCGCCGCAGTGGGCCAAGTCCGCAGGGATTGAAGCCGCCCGCGAGAAGGAATTGGCGCAACTCGACGGGCAAATCGCGCAGCTCGAAACCAAGATCAACGCCCTGCGTCAGCCGCTCGCGTACACGTTCGTGCTCAAGCCGGCCGCGGCACCGCAGGCGACTATCACGATCAATACCGACGCACCATCTGAAGTCTACAACCGGATGATCTTTGGTGGATTTCTTGAGCATTTTAGCAGGCAGATTTACGGCGGTCTCTTTGAGCCCGGTTCACCTCTGGCAGATGCAAAGGGATTCCGTCTTGATGCCATCGAGGCACTCCAGGAATTAAAGGTTCCTGTCATACGCTGGCCGGGCGGATGTTTTGTGGACAGTTACCACTGGCTGAAAGGTGTCGGGAAAGACCGGCAGCCGTATAACGATGTTCGCTGGGGGGTGATTGAGCCCAACACCTTCGGAACTGACGAGTTCGTGGAACTCTGCCGTCGCTTGGGGGCAGAGCCCTATATCTGCCACAACGGATTGGCAGACGTTCAGGAGATGGCCAATTGGGTCGAGTATTGCAACGCGACCAAGGGCTCATTTGCCGACATGCGCAAGGCAAACGGCCATCCCGCGCCGTACAACGTCAAGTTCTGGAGTGTGGGCAACGAAATGCAGGGAAAGGCGTATATCGACAGAGTACGCGATGGAGCCAGAGCGATGCGAGGAATCGATCCCACTATTCTGGTGACATGCTCTGGATCACACGGGCCAGAGGCTCGCGTCGACGCATACCTTTATGAGACGGCCGGAAAAGACCTCAATCTGATGTCAATCCATGAATACTGGATTGCCAACTATCAGGCATACCAAGTGAAGGACTATCTCGGCTGCATGATGCTTTCCGAAAAGCCGGATGCGCATGTCACCGCGATTGTCAAATCGATCACCGCAGCGGGACTGCAGGGACGGATCAAGATCGCCTTCGACGAATGGAACCTGCGATCCTGGCACCATCCGGGTTTTCCGAGAACCGATAAAGTTGATCCCAACGACTCCAACATCGTCGCCTGTATCAAGGCCCGCGAGAAGAGTCTGGTACCAGCTGTCTACACCATGGCCGATGCGCTGTTCTGCGCATCCTTCTTAAATGCCTGCCTTCGGAACGCAAATGACGTCGCCATGGCGAACATCGCGCCCCTTGTGAACGATACAGGCCCCCTCTACGTGCATCCGAAAGGACTCGTCAAACGCACCCATTTCCACACCCTCGCAATGTATGCCAACGAACTGCAGCCCCGCGTCGGCAAGCTCGACATCCAGGCCGAGAAACTCAGTCAAGGAGCGAAATCTGTTTCCGTGGCTGATGCCATTGCCACCGTGGACGAATCGGGCAAGCAGTGGGCGATTGCATTGGTGAACCGCCATCCCGACGAGGAAGTGGTCTGCGCCGTCGCAATGAAAGACCGCTTGCTTGATGGCGAATACGCAGCGACCGTTCTTTCCGGCGATTCTCCCGATTCCTTCAATGACATCGAGAATCCCAGCCGGGTCAGCCCGCGAAAAACGACACTCGCTTTCACCAAGGGAGTCGTTCGTCTGCCGCCCCATTCCCTGACAATTTTCAAGGTGCCGCTCAAGTAACCGGCAGGAGCACTTCACGACGTGAACACACGCAAAAAGAACCAAGTGACGAGAACCAAGTGACAAGCAGTATCAGGAAGTTGTTCGCGCTGGCAGTCGTTCTCTTGCCCGCAGCGATGTCGGCTCATGCTGACGTCGCCCTGAACGGATTGTTCACCGATCACATGGTTCTCCAGAGGGAGATCCCTGTGTCGGTTTATGGCGAGGCAGAACCTGGCGAGAAAGTGACCGTTGCGTTCTCCCCCCAAGAAGGCTCAGGGCAGGCCGGCCAGGAGCAATCGACAACCACCGCCAAAGACGGCACATGGAGCGTGAAGCTCGACGCCATGAAGGCGTCAACCAACCCTGCTGTCATGACGGTAACGGGAAAGAACAAGATCGAGTTGAAGGATATTGTGATCGGCGATGTCTGGGTCTGCAGCGGTCAATCCAACATGGAATGGACGCTGGGCAATTGCAACAGGCCGAATGACGTCAAGGATGCCAAGTTCCCACTCCTGAGACAGTTTCTGGTGCCGGCCAAGGTGTCGTCGTATCCCGCGACAGAAACAAGAAGCGGGTGGGCCGTCTGCACGCCACAGTCTGCCGGTCAGTTCACGGCTGTGGGTTTTTATTTCGGCCGCAAGATCCATCAGGAGACTGGCATTCCGATCGGCCTGATCAAGACCGCATGGGGTGGAACACAGGTAGAACCCTGGTGCACGCCTCATGGCCTGGCATCAGTCCCCGAGTTGGCCAAGGATAGGGAGAAACTCGACAAGCAGATCAAGGAGTATCGCGAGAAGTTTAAAGCGAATCTTCCAAAACTCGAAGCGTATGTGGCCGAGTCACAGAGTGCTCTGGCCAATGGCACCGACCTTCCGCCGCCGGTCGAATTGCCCCATCCGATTTCCAGCCGCGAACCGACTGGCTGGCACTGCCTCTACAACGGCATGATCAATCCGCTCGTTCGCTACGGGATCAAGGGTGCGCTCTGGTACCAGGGCGAGAACAACGGCAACGAGGGCGACAGCTATTTCCAGAAGAAACGGGCGTTGATCGGCGGCTGGCGCACGGCCTGGGATATCGGCGATTTCCCCTTTTATTTTGTCCAGCTATGCAGCTTCTCGGGCTACCCGGGCACGAAGCCCAACGAGAGTCCTACAGGCGGTGAAGGATGGGCGGCCCTGCGAATGGCCCAGCTCAAAACGCTGGCGATTCCGAACACGGGCATGGCTGCAACCTCTACAACATCGAGGGTCTGCCGGCTTCTCCGTTCCGCACGGATGAGTGGTAAAAGATCCCAATGATGAGAGAGATACTCATGACAAACATGACGAACATGACGAGGTTGCCAGGATGTTTTTTGGCGGCTGTTCTGTTCGGTGCGCTTCTAGCAAAAGCCGATAGTGCAAAAGCCCAACCGACTGACGGGAATGACTGGTCTGCGTCCGAAACCTCAACGATCAATGGAAGACAGCTTGAAGTCATCGAGCACGGCGTGAATCCGGAATGGGGTTACAAGGAACCTCAGCAGGACACGTTCATGGTGCTCCATCCGAAGACGGATCGTGGGCCAAAGACGGATCGTGAGCATGCGGCCCTTTACGTCGTTCTTCATTCCGCGGGTCATGACGTCAAATCCTGCGTGGAATGCATACGCACCGTCGGCAACCATGACATCTATCACGCGCCTGACGAGTTCTACGCGCTGTACCTCGACTGTCGCGCCAACCAGGGCGACTGTTGGTGGGGCGGCATGCATGGGAATGCCACCGAGCTGATCAAACGCAATTCCGGCGGCGACCCCACCCCGGTTGAAAAGCGTGTGATCGACACCGTCAAATGGGCCATCCAGAAATACGAAATCGACTCTAACCGCGTGTATCTCTGCGGGAATTCAATGGGCGGCAGCGGCGCCCTCGGAATTGGCATGCGCAACGGCGATCTCTTTGCCGCGATCAAGGCCAATGTCCCCGCCGGCATCGAACACGCGTCTGACCGGATGTATTTTCCGCCCAAATCGCTCCCGGAAAACGTCCAGATTGCCGATCCGCCCGTCGTCATCGACTATTCCGCTCCGAACGACCAGTGGTCGGCCGGCCACGACCGTTTCGTGAAAGCCATGAATGAACGCAGATACCCGCTCTTTTTCTACTGGGGCCCGTTCGGTCATGCCAACAATCACGCCGGGATCATGAAGGTCAATGATCTGATCAACTCGTTCGACTGGTTGAGTGTCAAAAGGAACGAGGCATATCCGGTCTTCGCAAACGCGTCATGCAATGATGCGATTCCGTGGCCGGATCACCTGGATGATCAAACGTCGGGGCAGGTCAACGCGTTTTTCAGATGGAAGACCATAAGCGACTCAAAGACAAAGCTGGAGATGTCGCTTTTCCTGACGTCGCCCACGGATCTGAAGACAACTTTCGAGATTCCCAACGAAGCAACCGCTGATGTGTCTCTGCGCAGACTTCAGAACATGCAGGTCATGCCCGGACAATCAGTCAAGTGGACGTTTAGCGCGGTGCAAGGTGAAGTGGCAGCCGACGCGACGGGGCTCATCACCATTCCAGGGCTGAGGATCACAGCCACGCCCGCAACATTGACCGTCCACAAGTAGCAGTCCAAAAGTGATAGTCCAAAAGTGATAGTCCAAAAGTGATAGTCCAAAAGTGATAGTCCAAGCAGGAAGCGAGCACCAAGGAAATCAACGTGAGCAACAAACCGAATAAGACAGGGCCGTCAATGACGATCAGCCACTTTTTTGTAGCCCGTGCCCTCCGGCTGACAGCCGCGAGTTGCTATGCTGCGTTCTGCTGGGGAGCTTTTGCTCTGCTTGTCGGTCTGGCGATCCAACACAGCGTGTTGGGTGCGGAACAGCCTGAGCAGGCAGCCCGTCAGTCATCCGTGGATATGACCGTCTCGCCAGATGAGACAGTCATGACTGTGACCGGCCCGCGGTACACCGCGCGACTGGCCCTGCCGCAAGGTGCGTTGCTCAGCCTGCGGGATCAGGCTGCGGGCCAGGACATCTGCCTTGGCCAATCGAGTGACAAGCTGTGGGTGGCCCATTTCGTTGGCCGAAACGGCGTGACTTCTGGTGACTATGCCGCAAAGGAGGTGCGCTGGTCCTGGGATGCCGCCAAGCAGATGCTCACCATTCTTTATCCCGCTAGCGGCGACAAACTGCCTGCAGTCCGGGCCCAGTGGCAATTTTCGGATCAGGCCTGGCTGGATCTGTCATTGACTGTGGACAACCAGACCGGCTGCGTGCTGCGCAGTGTTGAAAACACCCTGCGGCTGCCTGCCGCCACGTTGGAGTCGGCCATTCTACCCGTGTTGCCGGGCATCCAGCTCCAGCGCAAGTTCTTCACCGATCGTCGCGAGTGGCGGCACGGGCAATATCCGCGGGCGCTGGTCTTTGCGGATTACGCGCATTTCCGCGCCGATCGGGCCACCCTGACCACCTTCCCCATCCTGAACCGTGACCTCACCCAGGTGGCCAGACGCGAACTGTTTCCCGATGGCGATGCCTATGTGTGGCGGCATAGTTTCGAGTTGGCGGAGCCTTCAGGCACGGCGTGGACCAGTCCTCGCCTGCGTTTGCGAGTGGGCGACAGCGAGGCTGACGGCGCTCTTGCCTTTCGCGACGAGACAGGCCTGGCCCTTGTGCCATCCCTGCGCGAAAAATTGGGACCGCGGTACGACCGGGTGGTGTCTTCCCTGTCAACGAAGGCGGGTGCCGAGTGGATGATGAGCGATTTCCGCCTGACGCTGGCGGATCAGGCGGGGTATTCCAAAATATGGCAAGGGTTGCCCGGCCCTGCCTTGTTATTCATCACTGGCTGGTCACGCGGGGGCTTTGATGAGAGCAATCCCGACATCTTTCCAGTGGATCCAAAACTGGGCACCGATGAGCAGTGGAAGCAAGCCTTCCAGTCGGCGAGTGCTGCGGGTCACCTGAACATGCCCTATCTGAATCACACTTTCTGGAACGTCGATTCCGAGACTGTCAAGTCGATGGATCCCAAGGAGTTCGCCTCGTATCGTGCAGACGGCAAGCCTCTGCTCGAGAAATATGGGAATGAGAAGAAACCACATGCGGGCTATGCGACATGCCCCTATGCGCCGGCCACCAAGGCCCGCATTGCCCGCGTGTTCGAGGAACTGTCTCAGAAAATGCCCGTGGACTTGGTCTGGGAAGATCAGATCGGCGCACGGTTCAGCCCGGATTACAACCCGCATTCGCCCAATCCGCTGTGGCATGCCCAAGGCTGGCTCGAGCATACGCGGACCTATGCCAAATTGGGGCTGATGACCGAGTTCGGCTACGACCGCATGGTGGAGACCCATGTGGGATTCCAGGGCAACTACATCCTGGCCGAGCAGCAGCACTGGGGTGATTTTGGGCCCAAATACTGGGGCGAAGACACCTGGCGCATCTGGCCCGTGGTGCCCATGATGGCCCGCGACAAGGTGATGTTTTACAACGCGCCGGACAATCCTTGTGTCTCCAAAAAAGTGCTGACCTGGAGCCTCGCCATGGGCCAGATGCTCAGTTGGGCCCTGACGGGGAACCAATTCCGCAGCCCCTGGCATTTCACGGCCGATGCGTTTCAGCGGCATGTGGTCGCCCGCTACGCGGATCAGCGTCTGCAGGATTTTGCCGTGCTGCCAGACGGGATCACCCGCAGCAACTTCGGCGACTATACGGTCTGGGCCAATGAGTCGCCGGACCAGGAATGGCAGGCGCCGGCCGGACCTCGGCTGGCTCCGGGCGGCTGCTGGGTCACGGATCGCCAGGGCAGCTTGTCCGCGGGCATCTTCACAGCCTTTAGTGGCCAGCCTCTCACGGCCGGGGAGCATTACCTGATCGTGGAGACCCGGGACGATGGCCTGACGGTGCGTCATCTTCAGGGCCCAGACACGCCGCTGATTCTCAAGACGGCCAAACCGGTCCGGTCGGTGACTGCCCACCTAGCTCAAGAAAAACTGGCTCAAGAAAAACTGGCTCAAGAAAAAGTCGAAGTGCCTTTCCGCATGGAAAACGGCCAGGTGTCTCTGGACATCACCAGCAAGCTGCAGGGGAAGGACGTGCGCTCCTACGAATTGTCCTTCTGAGTGACTGTGGGTCTATCCCTTGGTCATACGAAAACCGCTCACGCCCTGATCATTACCTTTGTCCAATGCACATCGAATTCATTACCAAGAAAACTCAATGAATGACAAACCAAAGACAATCCGCCACAATGTTACGCCCCTTGCCCTCCGGCTGAGAACCGTGAGTTTCTATGCTGCGTTCTGGTCGGGAGCTTGGGCTGTGCTGGTCGGTCTGGCGATCCAACACAGCGTGTTGGGCGCAGACCAGCCTGAGCCGGTAGCCCGTCAGTCCGCCGTGGATATGACCGTCTCGCCAGATGAGACCGTCATGACCGTGACCGGCCCGCGGTACACCGCGCGACTGGCCCTGCCCCAAGGTGCGTTGCTCAGCCTGCGGGATCAGGTTGCGGGCCAGGACATCAGCATTGGCAAATCGAGCGACAAGCTGTGGGTGGCCCATCTCGTTGGCCGAAACGGTGTGAGTTCTGCTGACTATGCTGCAAAGGAGGTGCGCTGGTCCTGGGATGCCACCAAGCAAATGCTCACCATCATTTATCCCGCCAGCGGGAACAAACTGCCCGCAGTGCGCGCTGAGTGGCAATTTTCCGATCAGGCCTGGCTGGATCTGTCGTTGACTGTGGACAACCAGACCGGCTGCGTGCTGCGGGGAGTTGAAAACACCCTGCGACTGCCTGCCGCCACGTTGGAATCGGCCATTCTGCCCGTGCTGCCGGGCATCCAGCTCCAGCGCAAGTTCTTCACCGATCGCCGTGAGTGGCGGCACGGTCAATATCCGCGGGCGCTCGTCTTTGCGGATTACGCGCATTTCCGTGCCGGACGGGCCACCCTGACCACGTTCCCTATCCTGAACCGTGACCTCACCCAGGTGGCCAGACGCGAACTGTTTCCCGATGACGATGCGTATGTGTGGCGGCATAGTTTCGAGTTGGCCGAGGCCTCTGGCACGACTTGGACCAGTCCTCGTCTGCGTTTGCGAGTGGGCGACAGCGAGGCCGACGGCGCTCTTGCCTTTCGCGACGATACCGGCCTGGCCCGTGTGCCATCCCTGCGCGAGAAATTGGGACCGCGTTACGACCAGGTGGTGTCCTCCCTGTCCACAAAAGCGGGCATTGGGATGATGAGCGATTTCCGCCTGACCCTGGCGGATCAGGCCGGGTATTCCAAAATATGGCAGGGGTTGCCCGGCCCTGCCTTGTTATTCATCACTGGCTGGTCACGCGGAGGTTTTGACGAGAGCAATCCCGACATCTTTCCCGTGGATCCAAAGCTGGGCACCGATGAGCAGTGGAAGCAAACCTTCCAGTCGGCCAACGCGGCAGGTCACCTCAGCATGCCCTATCTGAACCACACCTTCTGGAATGTCGATTCCGAGACTGTGAAATCCATGGATCCCAAGGAGTTCGCCTCCTATCGTGCAGACGGCAATCCCGTGCTCGAGAAATATGGGGATAAGAAGAATCCACACGTCGGCTATGCGACAAGCCCCTATGCGCCGGCCACCAAGGCGCGCATTGCCCGCTTGTTCGAAGAATTGTCTCAGAAAATGCCCGTGGACTTGGTCTGGGAGGACCAGATCGGCTCGCGTTGTAGTGCGGATTACAACTCCCATTCGCCCAATCCGCTGTGGCATGCCCAAGGCTGGCTGGAGCATACGCGCACCTATGCCAAATTGGGTTTGATGACCGAGTTCGGCTATGACCGCATGGTGGAGACCCACGTGGGATTCCAGGGCAACTACATCCAGGCCGAGCACGCGAAATGGGGTGATTTCGGACCCAAATACTGGGGCGAAGACACCTGGCGCATCTGGCCCGTGGTGCCCATGATGGCCCGCGACAAGGTGATGTTTTACAACGCGCCGGATACTCCTTGTGCCTCCAAGCGGGTGCTCACCTGGAGCCTCGCCATGGGCCAGATGCTCAGCTGGGCCCTGACGGCGAACCAATTTCGCACTCCCTGGCATTTCAAGGCCGATGCGTTTCAGCGGCATGTGGTCGCCCGCTACGCGGATCAGCGTCTGCAGGATTTTGCCGTACTGCCTGACGGGATTACCCGCAGCAACTTCGGCGACTATACGGTCTGGGGCAATGAATCCCCGGACCAAGAATGGCAGGCACCGGCCGGACCCCGGCTGGCTCCGGGCGGCTGCTGGGTCACGGATCGCCAGGGACGGCTATCCGCGGGCATCTTCACAGCCTTTAGTGGCCAGCCTCTGACAGCCGGGGAGCATTACCTGATCGTGGAGACTCGAGATGATGGCCTGACTGTGCGTCATCTTCAGGGCCCGGACACGCCGCTGATTCTCAAGACGGCCAAACCTGTCAAGCGGGTGCAGGCCCGGTTTGATCAGGAACAGTTGGATCAAGAAAAAGTCGAGGTGCCCTTCCGCATGGAAAAGGGCCAGGTGTATTTGGACATCACCAGCAAACTGCAAGGGAAGGACGTGCGCTCCTACGAGTTGTCCTTCGCTGAGTGACAACAAGGTGGTGAAAACTGACCCCGCCCGCAGCGTTTCGGGGGGTGGTTTGCGGTCACCAACCAGCCAGTTCGGCTCGTCGGGCATTCGGTCAGCTTAAAAGACCCTTCACAACGCGTCCATGCACATCAGTCAGCCGAAAGTCGCGGCCGGCGTGGCGGAAGGTGAGACGCTCGTGGTCGAGCCCGAGGCAGTGGAGAATCGTCGCCTGCAGGTCGTGCACATGGACCTCGTCAGAGGCGATGTTGAAGCCGAGTTCGTCGGTCGAGCCATGCGTGATGCCCGCCTTGATGCCGCCGCCAGCCAGCCACATCGTGAAGGCATTGGGATGGTGGTCGCGACCACGTGACCGCCCCAGCACAGCGCTCGCCTCCACCATCGGCGTCCGCCCAAACTCTCCGCCCCACACCACCAGCGTGCTATCGAGCATCCCCCGCTGCTTGAGATCGGCCACCAAGGCCGCCGAGCCGCGGTCTGTCTTCCCCGCCTGATCGCGCACATTCCCCGCCACATTGGAATGGGCATCCCAGCCTTCGTGATAGATCGTGACAAACCGCACCCCCCGCTCCACCAGCCGGCGGGCGATCAGACAGGCCCGGGCAAAGCTCGCCTCCTCCGGCTTGCAGCCGTAGAGCGCGAGTGTTTCGGCCGATTCCTCCGCCAGATTCATCAGCTCCGGTGCCGAGGTCTGCAGCCGGTGGGCCATCTCATAGCTGGCGATCCGGGTGGCGATCTCCGGATCTCCATCGGCCTCCAGCCGCCGCCGGTTGAGCCGGCCAACCAGATCGATCGTGTCGGCCGCCAATTGGCCATCGGCGCCGGGAGGTGGAGCCACGTTGAGAATCGGATCGCTGGCATCGCGGAAGCGGGTGCCGGTGTAATAGCTCGGCAGAAATCCGCTCGACCATACGGCTGCTCCGCCGCTGACTTTGCGGGCGGTGTTCATCACCACAAAGGCAGGCAGATCGCGACTCTCGCTCCCCAGGCCATACGTTGCCCAGGAGCCGATCGAGGGGCGGCCCGGCTGGGAGAAGCCGCAGTTCATGAAGATCTGCGCCGGGGCATGGTTGAACTGATCGGTGCGACAGCTCTTGATGATCGCGATTTCATCGACCACCGTCGCCAGCTGCGGCAGCATCTCGGATATCTCAGCCCCCGAGTTGCCATGCCGGGCAAACTTGAACTGCGGCGCAAGCACCGCCGCATCGGGGCGGATGAAGGCATACCGCTGGCCGCCGATCACCTCTGGCGGAATCGGCTTCCCCTCGATCTCGACAAGCTTTGGCTTGTAATCGAAGAGCTCCAGTTGCGACGGGGCCCCCGCCATGAAGAGCTGGATCACCGCCTTCGCCTTCGGCGCAAAGTGAGGCGGCTTCGGCGTGAGCGGCGACAGGGAGATCTCATCGCCCCAAGCGCTGGGCAATTTCGAGCCGGCAGCCGATTCGGCCAGCAAACCGGCCAGCGCCATCTTGCCTACGCCTATGCCGCAGTCGTGGAAGAAATGCCGGCGGGTTTGCTGAAGGAGGTTCATGGTGGTGTCCTGAGGTGCAATGCCTACCGTTTCACGATCGACTCATCCAGATTCATCACCGCCCGTGCCACGAGCATCCAGGCGGCCCGCTCACTCAAGTCTCCTGCGCCCGGGCCGGCCAGCTTGGCCGCATCAAGATGCCCCGCCGCCAGACGCTCCCGCTGCTGCCCCAGAAAGGCCGCCAGCGCTGCCACTTCCTCGGCATCGAGATCGCGGGAGAGGACGCGCCGGCCAATCTCTCTGAGCCGGGAGCCATCGTCACTTCCCGCCGCGAGCGCCACGTTGGCAAGCCCCTGCGCCACCTCCAGAAACATCGGGTCGTTGAGGAGCGTCAGCGCCTGCATCGCCGAATTGGAAACGTCGCGCCGGGCCAGACAGCTCTCACCGGTTGGGCCGTCGAACGTGGTCGTCATCGCGAAGGGAAAGGTTCGCTTTTGGAATGTGTAGAGCGTGCGGCGGTGCCGGTCTTCCCCCGTGCTCGCCTCCCAGGCCCCATCCGTCACGCCGGTCGGCTGCGGCGGCCGCACCCCCGGGCCATACATCTTGGTTGATAACAGCCCGGCTGACTTCAGCAGCGTATCGCGGATCACCTCTGCCTCCAGCCGCGCTCTCGGCCCGCGGGCAAGTAAAGAATTGTCGCGGTCGCGGGCGGCCAGGTCCGGCGTCGCAGCCGAGGCCTGCCGATAGGTGGCACTGGTGGCGATCAACTGATGGATCGCTTTGAGCGACCAGCCGCGGCGCACCAGTTCCGTCGCCAGCCAGTCGAGCAGCTCAGGATGGGAAGGGGGCGGGCTCTGATAGCCAAAGTCTTCGAGCGTCGGCACGATCCCCCGGCCGAAGAAGGCCTGCCACTGCCGGTTGACCACGACGCGGGAGGTGAGCGGATGCTCAGGCGACACCAGCCACTTCGCCAGCGCCAGCCGATCGGGGGGCAAATCCTGAGGGAGCGGTGGCAGGAAGGCGGGGGCTGCCGGCGCCACTTCCTCGCGGGGCTGGCCGAATTCGCCCCGATGATGGCGGAACGTGCGCCGGGGATGATCAGCTGGCCGGGCCTGGAGCACGAGCGTCTGCTGCCCTCCCCGCATCTCCCGCTCCCGGGCCCGCACTCCCTCGACCGGCTTCGCCAATTCTGGGGCCAGCAGCAGGAAGGCTGTGAAGAGGCTCTCACGCTGTGCCTGCGTGCGCTCAAGCGGCTCGACGAGGAGCATGTTTTCAACTTCGGCAGAGACGCCACGGGCTTCAGCGGCACCATTCTCAGCGACGCTCAAACGCAGCCGCCCCAGCCCGCAGGCGAAGTGACGCTCAAACCGCAGCGTGATCTCCAGCGGCTCTCCCGCCGGCAGCGGCGACTCCAGCTGAAACACCGCCGCATGCTCCCGCGCCTGCCCGCCGTTGACGGCCCAACCGCTCGACATATCTCCATCGATCGCCTTGGCGGCGGTATTGCCCCCTTCGGCAAACGACTGCGTGCCCCGACTGATCCGCCGCTTTGTGCCGGCCAATACCACTTCCAGTTCCGAGAGGAAAAAATCCCCCTCGGGGCCTTCGTAATAGGTCAGCCCCGGCCCGCCGGCCGGCAGGCTCTCGTGCGGCAACACCTCCAGCCGAAACGCCGACACCGCATGGTTTACGGCGGGAAGCGTGAACGTGTAGACATCGCTTTTTGTCATGTCGCCACCGGCCAGCACAGAGCCATCGGGGAGGAGCGAAAGATGCGGCATCGAGGAGGTCATGGCGGCGGGCGGCGTCACCTCCCATCTCACAGCCCGCGCCGACTCCTCTCGGTTCCAAGCGTCGAAGCGGGCTAGCAGCGCCATCTCCCGCCGGGCTCCTGCGCCGGGCTCTTCAGCCGTGGCCCCTTGCTCACCGGCGGGCAGCGGCCACTGCTGCGGCAGCTCCTCCAGAAGCGCCGCACGCTTTGCGGCAGCCTTGGCCCGCTGGGCATCGACCTGCGGTCCGGGGATCACCCACTTCGGCTCGTCGGCGTTGTTCATCAGGGCAAACAGCGCGAAGTAGTCGGTGTGTGTCAGCGGGTCAAACTTATGCGTGTGGCACTGCGCGCAGCCGGTGGTGAGCCCCAGCCAGGTGGCGCCGGTGGTGGCCACGCGATCGACCATCGCCAGATAGCGAAACTCGAGCGGGTCGATTCCCCCTTCCTCATTGAGCATCGTGTTGCGGTGAAACCCGGTCGCCACAATGTCGTCGGGAGTGGCGCCGGGGAGCAGGTCGCCGGCGAGCTGGCGAATCGTGAACTGATCAAACGGCATGTCGGCATTCAGCGCGCGAATCACCCAGTCGCGGTAGGGCCAGATCTGGCGGTCGCGGTCTTTCTCATAGCCGTTGGTGTCGGCGTAACGGGCCAGATCGAGCCAGCGACGGGCCCAGCGTTCGCCATACTGCGGGCTCGCCAGGAGCCGTTCCACGAGCTTCTCGTAGGCATCGGGAGCAGCGTCGGCCAGAAAGGCGTCGAGTTCTGCCGGGGAGGGGGCGACGCCGACCAGATCGAGCCAGACGCGGCGGCAAAGCGTGGCCCGGTCGGCCTCCGCAGCAGGGGCCAAGCCCTCCTGCTCGAGCCGGGCCAGCACGAATCGATCGATCTCGTTGCGGGGCCAGTCGGCCCGGACGACAGCCGGGACCAGCGGCGATTGGGGTGCGATAAACGCCCAGTGGGGCCGGTATTCGGCGCCGGCGGCGATCCACTCCTTGAGGATTCGTTTTTCCTCTGCTGCGAGAGTCGCCTTCGTGGAGGGCGGAGGCATGACAACATCGGCATCGCTACTCTCGATCCGAACCACCAGTTCGCTGTCGTCGGGATGGCCCGGCACCACTCCCCGCAGGCCGCTGTCGAGTTCCTTGAGCGCCTCAGGCCGGAGATCGAGCCGCAACCCTGCCTCCCGGGAGGTTTCGTCTGGCCCGTGGCACTTGAAGCAGCGGTTGGAGAGGATCGGCCGCACCTCGCGGGCGAAGTCTGGCCCTGCCGCACTGCCAGCTTGGCCCGCCAATGCGGCTAGCCCGCTCCACGCCACCAGCGATCTCAGCCACACGCGACGCATTCCAAACCCTGCCAAGTGGAGTCCAGACGCCAATCCTCAGAATCCATAGCCCCATCTACTATAGCTTGCTCATGGCGCTGGCGTGCGCGTGGCAGGGGTGTGCGTAGCAGGGATCAGATGATGCCGAGCCAGCCACGCCAGCGACTTCGTCTGCCACTCATCCCAGAAGGGGCCTTTGTAGCCATTGAGGCCATGGCCACCCCCCGCCAGTTCGACATACTCGCTGTCTATTCCCCGAGCCTGCAGCGCTGCCTGGAGTTGGCGGCTGTTCTCTGGCACCACCAGCGTGTCGTCGACCGCATGCGCTAAAAACATCGGCGGCGTGGCAGCAGTAACCTGCTCCTCGGCGCTGTAGCGTTTGACGAGATCGGCCGCAGGGGATTCTCCAAGCAGATTCTTTCGGGAGCCCCCGTGGCTGAACTGTCCCATGGAAACAACCGGGTAAATCAGGAGAGCGAAGTCGGGGCGACAGCCCTCCCGTTCAATCATGTCGGTCGCCGTAGGATCTCCCTGATCAAACTGCGTGGCTGCGGTCGCTGCCAGATGGCCGCCGGCTGAAAACCCCATGATGCCGATCTGATCGGGCTTGATCTGCCAGTCCGCAGCGGAGTGCCGAACCATGCGGATGGCGCGTTGGGCATCGAGCAGCGGCACCTGATGCCGTCCTTGGGGCAGCCTGTATTCGAGCACGATCCCTGCCACGCCATGCACGTTGAGCCAGCGGGCAATTCCATGCCCCTCTGGCTTGGCCATCAAGCCGCCATAGCCCCCTCCCGGGCAGATCACCACCGCCGTACCGGTCGCTTCCGACTTTGGCGGCAGGTGCACGGTGATCGAGCCGCTGTACGAGTCAAAATCTCCATTTCCCACCGGCGACCGCGCAGGCCAGAGGGGCATGCGCAGCGGCTCGGCAGCCGCGCCAGAGCCAACCAGCAAGAGCAGGGGAATCAGACTCAGAGCCAGGAACGATAGCCGGGGCATCGGGAGACCTCCGCGGGGGAATCGGCACACACGAGGCGATTCATGATGGAACTTACAACTCGTTTGAAACCCTCCATGCATCACCTCCACCAGGTCGGCAGACCGTCGACCTGCTATGGTGGTTGGTCGTAGCACATACGCTATGCTATCGCAAGTGCACGAAAATGACAGAAACAACGACAGAAACAATGAGAAGTCAAGCAACCTCCCCGGCCCTCTTCGCCGTCGCCCCTGTAATCATGACGACGGTGCCCAGATATTTGTATTCTGCGTTTTGCTCGGGGGCTTGGGCTCTGCTTGTCGGTCTGGCGATCCAACACAGCGTGTTGGGTGCGGGCGAGCCTGAACCGGTAGCCCGTCAGTCATCCGTGGATATGACCGTCTCGCAAGATGAGACAGTCATGACCGTGACCGGCCCGACAAGGCCGATGCGTTCCAGCGGCATGTGATCGCCCGCTACGCGGATCAGCGATTGCAGGATTTCGCCGTGCTGTCAGACGGCATCACTCGCAGCAACTTCGGCGACTATACGGTCTGGGCCAATGAGTCCCCGGACCAGGAATGGCAGGCACCGGCCGGACCCCGGCTGGCTCCGGGCGGCTGCTGGGTCACGGATCGCCAGGGCAGCTTGTCCGCCGGCATCTTCACAGCCTTCAATGGCCAGCCTCTCACGGCCGGGGAGCATTACCTGATTGTCGAGACCCGGGACGATGGCCTGACGGTGCGTCATCTCCAGGGCCCGGACACGCCGCTGATTCTCAAGACGGCTAAACCGGTCCGGTCGGTGACTGCTCAACTGGATCAGGAAAAAGTCGAAGTGCCCTTCCGCATGGAAACCGGCCAGGTGTATTTGGATATCACCAGCAAGCTGCAAGGGAAGGACGTGCGCTCCTACGAGTTGTCCTTCGCTGAGTGACAAAAAACGGTGAAAACAGCGGACGGCCCCTCGAGAAGGGCGGTTTCAAGTCCGGTCTGCGGCAACACGGAAAATCAGGCATTGAGCGGGGATAGGAAACTCCTCCGCAACTCCAGGCTAGGGCCGTATCGAGCCCGACCAACCCAGGTCGTTGGGTCTCGTGACCTGCTCCGCTCGGCCCACGCTTGCCGAAGTGCCGTTGGCCGACCTATCCTTTTATGTATGTCACCCCTGACGAAGTCCCTGATCGAGGAACTCGAGCACGCCCCTGAAAGCGTGCAGCGGGAAGTGCTCGCTTTTCTACGGCATATGCGGACACGTCTCGCCGGTGCTGATGGGAGCGAGGACGTGCACGCCTTGCTGCCGCTCGCGGAGTCCGCTTGGGCGTCGGATTGGGATACTCCTGAAGAGGATGAGGCGTGGCGGAATTTGTAAGCGGCGACGTGGTCGTCGTGCCGTTTCCGTTCACTGATCTTCAGTCGAGCAAGCGTCGGCCCGCCGTCGTGCTCGCGACGTTCGCGCGCGGCGACCTGCTGATCTGCCAGATAACGAGTCGATCGGAATCGTACCCCGCCGCGGTATCCATTGGCACGGATGATTTCATGCGCGGTGGCATCGATCGGCCAAGCGTGGCTCTTCCGCACCGACTCGTCACCGTTCATGAGGCGGTCATCTTGAGGTCGGCGGGCAGGCTCACGCCGTCCAAACTGGCTGAACTTGTGGAGCGAGTGTGTGCCGTGATTCGCGCTGGCGGTGATGCGTAAACCTGCTGCGCTCCGCCTCAATAATCGTCGGGAGAAAATCGGGGACGGGAGCAGTAGTGTTCGGCACGATACGTGCTGTTCCCCCGTGGCGGCAAGTTTTTAACTTCTCCGTGGAGATCGTGCCGGTGATGGCGTGCTGTGGTCAGCCCGCCGGCTGCGGCATGCTCGTCGCC
>Ga0214919_10005351_pt1 | contig 18282 bp, 17 predicted proteins | sample LL1503_MetaG_FD_177994 | JGI IMG/M metagenome (GOLD analysis project Ga0214919, IMG submission 177994) | Freshwater microbial communities from Lake Lanier, Atlanta, Georgia, United States - LL-1503 | ecosystem: Environmental > Aquatic > Freshwater > Lake | place: USA: Georgia | collected...
CTCTCGAAGCTTGGGGATGATCTGCTCAGCCAGTTCCTTCTTTCCGCGTGGCATTGGTTGCCTCCCTTGGTTTGCTCCACCCCCAGATTGTCTCTCTGGAAGTGGTGCTGTTTAAGGGGGGCAGGTCCGGGTGGCGTGCCCCCCGTCAGCGGCACGACTGCGACAGAGTGAATCTGGCAGCGGTGCACACCCTGCAGCACGAACGTTGAGCTGGCGGGCTCTCGGCAGGCCAACCGGCCGAAGGCCCTGCCGGCCTGTGTTTGCGATCCTGCGCACCGAGTATTATGGGACCGACTCGAGGCCGTTTCCACCCTTGCCAGCTTTCGTTTGACTGTCCAGCCGCAGCCGACCATGCCGAATCCCGAGTCCAATCCCGAGGCCGACAGGCTTCGCACGGTCACCGACGACTCCCACGGCTGGCGGCGTTGGGGGCCGTATCTGTCAGACCGTTCTTGGGGCACGGTCCGGGAGGATTATTCGGCGGATGGCGACGCCTGGCGGTATCTCCCATATGGGTTGTCGAGGTCCAAGGCCTACCGCTGGGGCGAGGATGGCATCGCCGGCATCTGCGACCGTTTTCAGCTGCTCTGCTTCGCGCCGACCTTCTGGAACGAATCTGATCCGCACCTGAAGGAACGGTTTTTCGGCGTCAGCCCATTCGAGGGGAACCACGGCGAGGACGTGAAGGAGTATTACTTCCACGTCGACAACACCCCCACGCACTCATTCATGAGCCTGCGATACCGCTACCCCCAGCGGGCGTTTCCCTACGAACAACTGGTGGCCGAAAACCAGCGTCGGCGGGGGCAGGGGCCGGAGTACGAACTCCTCGACACAGGAGTTTTCGCCGACGACCGCTGGTTCGACATCCTCGTTGAATACGCCAAGGCATCTGCCGAGGAGATCGCCATCCGGATCACGGCCGTGAACTGCGGCCCCGACGCGGCCCCGTTGCACATGCTGCCGACGCTCTGGTTCCGTAACACCTGGTCATGGGGGCCGCAGCCTCAGCCGGAGCCGGTGATCCGCTCCGTCGCCGGGCCTGCCGGCACGATCTGTCTGGAGGCCGACGACAACGGCATGCTGCTCGACCCGCGGATGCCTCCGGGCTGTCAGCTCGGACCCCGCCGGCTGCTGGCTGCGGCCGATGCCGCCGTCGTGCTGGCGACCGACAACGAGACAAACGGCCCGGTCGTCTACGGCGCCACCAGCGCCAGCCGCTCGCGGTTCACGAAGGACGCCTTCCACCGGTTCCTTTGCGACGGGGAGCGAGCCGCCGTGAACCCGGCGGGCAGCGGCACGAAGGTCTGCATCCAGCGCCACTGGCTGGTGCCGCCAGGCGGTTCGGCCGTCATGCATCTCTTGCTCACCGACCGACCGCCAGCGGAAGTGCTCCCATCGACCGCGGCGGCAGGCGGCCCGACGCTGGCCGCCTTCGTCGACGCCACGCTGGCCACGCGGCGTGCCGAAGCCGATCGTTTTTACGAGCAGTTGGCGCCGCCCGCTGCCACGGCCGACGAGCGGCACGTGCAGCGACGGGCGCTGGCAGGCCTGTTGTGGTCGAAGCAGAACTACATCTTCGACGTCGAGAAGTGGCTCGACGGCGACAATCCCGCCATGCCGCCGCCGGCCTCGCGGCAGAGGATTCGCAACCAGCACTGGCGACACCTCAACTCACTGCGGGTGCTCTCCATGCCCGACGCCTGGGAATACCCTTGGTTCGCGGCCTGGGATCTCGCTTTCCAGTGCATCCCGTTCGCGCTGGTCGACACGCAGTTCGCGAAGGACCAGCTCTGGTTTCTGCTCTTCGAGCAGTTCCAGCACCCCAGCGGCCAGTTGCCGGCCTACGAGTGGGAGTTCAACGACTTGAATCCGCCAGTGCATGCCTGGGCTGTCTGGCGGGTCTACAACATGGAGAAACGCCTGCACGGCCGCAAGGATCGGGCCTGGCTGGAGCGGTGCTACCACAAACTGCTGCTGAATTTCACCAGCTGGGTGAACAAGGTCGATCGTGACGGCCACAATGTGTTCGAGGGGGGCTTTCTCGGCCTCGACAACATCAGCATCTTCGACCGCAGCGAGCAGCTCGCGGACGGTGCCTCGCTCGAACAGTCCGACGCGACCGGCTGGATGGGGATGTATTCCCTGACGATGATGCGGATCGCCTTGGAACTGGCGAAGGAGAATCACGTCTACGAGGGCTTGGCATCGAAGTTCCTGCAGCACTACGCCCACATCGCCTATGCGATGAAGCACATGGGCCGCCGCGACTATGCCCTCTTCGACGAGGAGGATGGCTTCTTCTACGACGTGCTGCGGCATGCCGACGGGCGGTATCAGAAATTCCGGGTGCGATCGCTGGTGGGGCTGATCCCGATGTTCGCGGTCGAGCGGCTGGAGGCAAAGTGGATCGAGCCCTTCAAGGAGTTCACCGCCAACCTCCATTGGTTCATGAACAATCGGGCCGACATGGTGGCGAAGGTCATCCAGCGGGTGCCGCAGGCCGACGGGTCGACCACCCACCTGCTGACGATCATGAACTTCGCGCAGCTCACGCGGCTGTTGGGCCGGCTGCACGACCCGGACGAGTTTCTGGCGCCGCATGGCGTGCGGTCGCTCTCCAAGAAGCACGAACGCGAGCCGTTCGAGTTCGAGGGCCGGCGGGTGGGCTATGAGCCGGCGGAGTCGTCGACGAAGCTCAAGGGGGGCAACTCCAACTGGCGGGGGCCGATCTGGTTTCCGACCACGTTCCTGATCATCGAGGCATTGCGGAAACTGGGCACGGCCTTTGGACCGGATGTCTGCCTGGAGACGCCGGCCTCCGCCGGCCAGCCGATCGCCTTTCGCGCGATGGCCCGCGACATCGCCCGGCGGCTGACGGGTATCTTTCTCGTGGACGCCTCCGGCCACCGGCCCGTCTGGGGCGACTCGGAACGCTTCCAGGACGACCCACTGTGGCGGGACGAACTGCTCTTCTACGAATACTTCCACGGCGACACGGCCGCCGGCCTGGGCGCGAGCCACCAGACGGGCTGGACGGCGCTGGTGGCCAACCTCATCGACGAGTGGCCCTGAGGCTTATCGAAAGGACGACATCATGAAGCTTGGCCTGGTTTCCGCGATCCTCCCCGAATGGTCGCTCTCCGAGGTGCTCGAGTTTGCCTCCCGGGAGGGATTCGCCACGGTCGAGGTGATGTGCTGGCCGGTCGGCCGGGCCGAGCGGCGGTTCGCAGGCGTCACGCACATCGACGTCGATGCGCTCACGCCGGCCAAGGCTGACGACATCCGCGGGGAGTGTGCGTCGCACGGGATCGAACTGAGCGGCCTTGGCTACTACCCCAACATGCTCGACCCCGATCCAGCGGTGTCGAGTCTGGCGATCGGCCATTTTCGCAACGTGATCATCGCGGCAGAGAAACTCGGCCTCTCGTCGGCGAACACCTTCGTGGGCCGCGATTGGACGAAGACGGTCGACGAGAACTGGCCGCGATTCCTCGAGGTGTGGAAGCCGCTCGTGGCGTTTGCCGAGGACCATGGCGTGCGGATCGGTATCGAGAATTGTCCGATGCTCTTCACACGGGACGAATGGCCGGGCGGCAAGAATCTCTTCACCTCGCCAGCCATCTGGCGTCGCGCGTTCGCCGACATCGATTCACCCGTCTTCGGGCTCAACTACGACCCGTCCCACTTGCTCCTGCAGGACATGGACCCAGTCCTGCCGCTCGCCGAGTTCAAGGACAAGCTCTTCCACCTGCATGCCAAGGATGTTCTGATCGACCGCGCGAAGCTCCAGAACGTCGGCCGGTTCGACTTTCCACTCCGCTGGCATCAGCCGAGGATTCCAGGCTATGGCGGCATCGACTGGAGCCGGTTCATGGCCGAAGTCATGAGGGTCGGCTACGACGGTCCGGTCTGCATCGAGGTCGAGGACGACACGTTCGGCCAGAGTCTCGACGGCCGACTGCGGGCGATCCGCGTCGCGCGCACCATTCTTTCGCCCTATTTCGCCGCGTAGCAGTTCGTGGACCGAGTCGTCCACCGGAGGAAAACGCGACGGCGACGCCATGAGCGATCGCCCGTCCGACACTCAATAGCGAACGCCCACGCCGAGATTCGTGAAGAAATTCGGCGTGGACTCGTTGAGCCCCCAGCCGTAGCGGAGCCCAAGTTCGAGGTCCTTGGTCACCAGCACGTGGCCGCCGAAGCTGATGTACTGGATGTTGAGGGGCAGTTCCTTGCCCGAGGAAAAGATGCCGAAGTATTCGGTGTGCACGTTCCACCGCTCGCCAACCGGAATCTTCAGCACGCTCGAGGGGGCCCACTGGTTGAAGGCGTCGGCCTCGACAAAGCCCGTGCCGTATCGCATGGCCGAGTTCCACTCCCAGCCGTTGGCAAACCGCCAGCCGAATGCTTCCCCTGCCACGAGCGTGGACTGCGTCGTCGGGCCATAGGTGGGCGTATAGCCCTGCACGACCAGGGCCGATTGCGGAATCCAGCCAGACTGCTCCGAGGTTTCGACCTTCGTGCCGTAGAGCACTCTGCTTTCGTATTCGGAGATGACATCCTCACCGCCGACCTCGTTGCCCGACACCGTGCCCGGGCCACCCGCTTCGTAGTTGAAGCCGACACGGAGTTCCACCTTGTCGCCAAGGCCTTGCCGCACCAGAAGTTCCGGCACGCTGTGTGCCTCGGGGCCCAGCCGATTGTCGATGAAGGAGTAGGACGCTTCGAGGATCGTCCGCTGCGATCCGGCCGTGGTCGGCGCAAACGTGAACGAATCGCGGTCGGTCTCGATCTCGTCGGGCCTGGCGGCCGCCGCGTTTTCCACCACGGCCGTTGCGGCCATCGCCGCGATCGCCAGAGCCATCAGCAGGCGACCACGGGGCCGCGAACCGGGCCGCCGGCATGCTCGATCGAAGCGTCTCTCATCAGGACATACCGCATGCCCGATCGGCCAGATCCCCATGCATGCCCTCGGCGATGTTCCTGAGATTCCGATGGATCGACCGCCTCAGCGGAATCGTTTGAGGCTTTGCGCCGGTCCGGCCAAGCTGCCCAAAAACCCCCACACTTCCATGCGGCCCTGGCAAGTTACGAAAGCGGGGCGACTCTCACTCGACGGTACGGATTCCGGGTTCCGCGATGGCTGCGTCCGTTGCTTCCCGTGCCGATCAGGCTGGCGAATGCGTCTGGCCTGATCGCACCGATCAATCCGACGACCTTGAGGTTCATGGGGCTCTCGCAAGGGCGGATACGGAGACCAGAATGCGACGTGATGGATGGGCAGTGTGCGGCATTATCGTAGGCGTGATCACACTGGCAGCCTCGGGGCTCGCCCTCGGCCAGGAGCAGGATTTCGTCGGCCGGCCGGGCAGCGTCGGTAGCTTCGAGCGGTTCGACCCGGTGCTGAACGACGAAGTGATGGACGGCGTGATTCCGTCCGGACAAGACTGGTATCTCTTCGGAGAGCCCGATCGTCGGGGCGTCTACGGCTGGCTCGACGGCGGCTTCATCGGCAACTTTGCCAACCCGGCCAGCAAGTTCAACGGTCCCTACAACGCCGTGGACCGGGCGAACGAGCCGATGATGAATCAGGCCTATCTCGTCGCCGAGCAGACGCTGCCCTCCGACGGCTCGGCTGGCATAGGAGCCCGTGCCGACCTGCTCTACGGCGAGGATTTCCCCAACGCGACATCCACCGGCTGGGAGGTCAACCCGAGCAAGCAGGGCAACTGGAACAGCGGAGAATTCTACGGCCTGGCGATGCCGCAGCTCTACGCCGAGGCCGGTCGCGAGGACCTCTCGGTGAAAGTCGGCCACTTCTACACGATCGTCGGTTACGAGGGCGTGCCGGCGGTGGGCAACTTCTTCTACATGAAGTCATACAGCTATCAGTTCGCCGGCCCGTTCACCCACTGGGGCGGCCTGGCCAACTGGCGGCCCAGCGACAACGTCGAAGTGAACGGCGGACTTGTCAACGGCTGGAACAATCTCGCTTCGGCCTACACGAATGCCAACTTCCTCGGCCGCATCCGCATCAAGAACGACGACAACTCGCTGGCATCGACCTTCGCGATCATCTCGGGCAACGAGGCCGACGATTTCTCGCCCCTGTTCCAGCCCGCCCCGGTGCTGGAAGCGGCCAATCGCACGCGGTACAGCCTGCTCTTCGAGGTCCGCCCGTCGGACCGCTTGGAATACGTCTTTCACCAGTGGTACGGCGCTCAGGCTCACGGCCTCAACGACGGCAGCACGGCCCTCTGGACCGGCATCGACCAATACCTCTACTGGTCAGCAAGCAAGACCTGGAAGTGGGGCGCCCGCTTCGAGTGGTTCGACGACATCGACGGCACCCGAGTGGGCCTGAACCGCCCGAGCAATCCCAATCACGTGCCACTGCCGGGCAACTACTTCTCGCTCACGGTCGGCCCCAACTGGGTGCCCACCGGCAACATCCTCGTGCGGCCGGCATTCCGCTGGGACTTCTTCAGCGGCAAAAGCGGTGTGAATCCCTTCAACGACGGCGTCAGCACCAACCAGACGATGCTGGGCTTCGACGCGATCCAGAAGTTTTAGGCCGGCCGGATTCCCTTGCTTGCGCTGCGGGCTTGGATGGGCGGGAAACCGTCGCTCGGGCTTGGATGGGCGGGAAACCGTCGCCGCCGGCTTGGTGGTTCACTCCGTCGCGAACCTACTGCCGGGCGCCGGCCTCGATCTGCTTCTGGATTTTCTCCAGATTGAACGAACCCGGCGTCTGGCTCGGCGGATACTCCTTCATCGACATCAGAAACTTCCCGGCCAACTGCTGGAGCGGGATCACCACGAACGGCCGGTCGAGAAACCAGTCGTTGTAGGTGTTGGAGTTGTGCTGCGACTTTTCGAAGGGGTCGCGGCGGAGATTGAAGAGAAGCGGCACCCGCAGCTCGGTGAAAGGCTCCCGCCAGACGCCGAACGCCTCGCCGCGGTTTTCCAGAAACACGACCTTCCAGTCGGCGTAGCGGATGGCCACGATCTGGCCGTCGTCGTTGACATAGAAGAACTCAGTGCGAGGCGACGTGTCGGCCTTGGCCGTCAGGTAGTCCAGCTGGTTGTGGCCGTCGATGGCGTTGCGATACTGCCGGCCGTTGAGCGAGACGCCCTTGGCGAGCTGTTGCTTGATGTCAGAGCTGCCGGCGGCGGCCGCGAAGGTCGGCAGCCAGTCTTCGTGTGACACGATCCCATTGAGCGTCACGTTAGCGGGAAACTTCCCGGGCCAGCGGACGAAGGCCGGCACGCGATACGCCCCCTCCCAGTTGGAGTTCTTCTCGCTGCGGAACGGCGTGGTGCCGGCATCAGGCCAGGTGTTGTAGTGGGGGCCGTTGTCGGTCGAGTAGAGCACGATCGTGTCGTTGGCGATGCCGAGGTCGTCGAGTGCCTGCAGCATGGCGCCGACGTGGGCGTCGTGTTCGACCATGCCGTCGCTGTATTCGTCCTGGCCCGACTTGCCGAGATTGGCTTCTTTCACATGCGTGCGGAAGTGCATCCGCGTGGCGTTCCACCAGCAGAAGAAGGGCTGGCCCGACTTCACCTGACGCTGGATGTAGTCCTTGGCGGCGGCAAGTGTCTCTTCGTCGATCGTCTCCATCCGCTTCTTTGTCAGCGGACCGGTGTTTTCAATCGACTGCCCGCCCTTGCCATCGGCCTTGCACTTGAGCACGCCGCGGGGGCCGTAGGTCTCCAGGAAGGTCTTGCCATTGGCGAGCTTCATGTCGCGGGGATAGTCACGCTGCTCGGGCTCCTCCTCGGCGTTCAAGTGGTAGAGGTTGCCGAAGAATTCGTCGAAGCCATGCATCGTGGGGAGATGCTCGTCGCGGTCGCCTTGGTGGTTCTTGCCGAACTGGCCGGTGCCATAGCCGAGGCTCTTCATCACCGTGGCGATGGTAACGTCGCTCTTCTGCCAGCCCTCTTTTGCGCCCGGCAAGCCGACCTTCGTCATGCCGGTGCGAACCGGCACGTTGCCCCCGAGAAACGCGGCCCGGCCGGCCGTGCAGCTCTGCTGGCCGTAGTAGTCGGTGAAGGAGATGCCTTCGCGGGCGATGCGGTCGATATTGGGCGTGCGGTAGCCCATCATGCCGCGGCTGTTGTGGCTGATGTTCCAGGTGCCGATGTCGTCGCCCCAGATGACGAGGATGTTCGGCTTCTTGGCGACCGGCGGCTGCTGTGCCAACGCGGCAGTGCACCCCAGCGCTACACCTACGGCAACCAGGGCCAGAACAATCGATCGCACGCTCTGCATCATCTCAACAATCCTCCGCCTCAAGTGACTCTAGGTCGCTGCCCTAACAAATAGGGTGCAAAACAGGCCCGGCATGATACCCGCCATGGCCGCGACGCCAAGAGCCGGTCCCTCACCGCCCCGCCACCGGCAGCACCGAGAACCGCACGCGGACGTCGGGGTGGGTCGTGTAGAGCCGGTGCCGCGAGCCGTCGGGCACAAGGATGGAGCTCGATCGCCCGGGATGCTCGGGATCGACCGGGAGCACGGGATTGCCGGCGTATTTCACCCAGTGCACGAGGTCGTCGCTCGAGGCGATGCAGGTGCTCCACTCGCGGCCCTTCTCCAGGGCGCAGGCGTGATAATAGGCGTAGTAGCGGCCACGGAACTGCACGATCTGATCGACCGCGATCTTCTGGAGGTCGTAGGCCTCCGGACCGCAGGCCAGCACCGGTTCGTCGCTGACGTTGGTGAACGTCTTCAGGTCGCGGGATGTCGCCAGCCACACGCCCCGGTCCATGCGTTCATAAAAGAGATGCCAGACGCCGCGTTCGAGCCAGACTGCCGGCGTGCCGCGGGGGCCGTCGGGGATCGGTTGACCGGAGGCGAGCCGGATGTCGAGCGGGCCTCGCTCTCGCCACCGGGTCCGGTTGGCTGACGTGAGCAGGTGGGCGATGTCGTGCTCCCCCTCGGCGAACATCCAATAGCATCCTCCCTGCTTCACCACGCACATGTCCTCGACCCAGTCAGTCTTCAGCAACGGATTGCCGTCAGAACGGTTCCAGTTGAGACCGTCGGCACTCGTCGCATAGCCGAGCCGTCGTAGAGGCAGCTGCCCGCGGCTCAGATCGGGATTCGAGCCGGTGTACCAGAGGTGCCAGCAGCCACCTTCTCGCATGATCCAACCGCGCTCGCGCAGGTCGCGGTCCCAGGCCGCCGGTCCGCCACCGGCGAAGAGCGGATCGCGGGAGGGGGGGCCGAACTCCACCAGTTCGCTGGGAAAGAGCGGCTCCCCGGCCCGTGCACCACAGGCCAGACTCCAGCCCACCAGCCAGAGGGCCGTCACCACCGCGTTGAAATATCGCATCCTGCGCATGTCCGCACGATACCCCGGCGACAGCCCAATGGCCAATCACGAGCGGCCAGCGGCCAACGGGCCCGCGCCCCCCCGACAGGGGCCTGACAATCAGCTGAAAAACGCTGGCGGAAGAGGTGTTGAAATCCCGCCGGCCGTAATTAGTGTCGAAAAAGGTCGTCCAATGGCAGCGATGAAGTGCATCGCAACAGCCCTTGTCGCTCGACGGCGATTTCACACTTCTTTTTTTACGGAGACCTTCATGTATCGGACGCTTGCTCTTTCTGGTGTGCTGGCTGTGATGTGCGTGGCTTTCGCAGGTGACTGCCTTGCTCAGGGGAACTCGCCGCGGTTCGCATTCGGTGGCGTGAAGATGCCTACCCGGAGTGCTGGCGGCGGCGGCCTGTTAGCTCGCCTCAACAAGTCCCCCGTGCCGACGATGCCGGGCCTCCCCACGGCCAGCCCGCTGGGCCTGATCGCGCCGCGGCTGAGCAACGCTGTCACGATCTTCCAAAAGGGCGGCTTCAGCACCCAGGCCGGCCGGCTCGCCGGGATCGGCGTCCTCTCGCCCCGCATCAGCCCGGTGGTCGCGCTTATGGCCACCCCGCCCAAGACCCCGAAGGCCATGTGGACCTATGGCCTCACGATCCTCTCTCCGCGGGCTGCCGTCGCGGTGGGCATGATCCGCGGAGCGATGGGGATGACCGCCGGTCTGCGGTAGGCGTTGCGCGGGAAACCGCAGCCCTGGACTCGTTTCACCTACGGGCTTGTTTCACACTGATGGCGTTGGGAATCAGCAGATTCCCAACGCCATCTCTCTTTTTGGAAAAAGTCGCCAGCCCCCAAATTCGGAGAAGCTGGCATCTTGCCCAGATTTGGTGGCTGGCACCATCGCCTTGGCATTCAGTTTTTGCGGGGCTCAGCGCGGAGTTGGTCGATCTGGCGAACCAGTTCGTCGGCTTTCCACGCCGGCAGGATTTGATCCCGTTCGGCTGTGTAGTCAAGTCGGCTCGTTTCATACTGCTGGAGAAAGCGAACCGCGTTGACCCAACCGAGACTCTCGACAAGCGCGTCGAATCCCCGGCTTCGCAGTTCCGCCGGTTCCAGCAAAGTATCGCTCATGCCAACACCTCCGCAGCGAGTTCTACGACCCCAACCACACGCACCCGCAGGGCGTCGCCTGCCTGCTTCGCAGATTTCACAAACCTGTCGTCGCATGTCGCCAGAACATCGGCGCCGGCCGCCTCAGCACTCGCTACGTGCAGCGCATCGAAGTTTGTGAAGCCGAAACGCATCAACGCGCTCGTGCGAGACTCGAGTTCGTTAGAGTCAGGAACCTGCCCGGGGGAGCCCAACCATTTCGCCACGCGGGCAGCCCTCACGGGCAGCGGATTGCGGGTATTTTCGAGCCACAAGGCCGGCGATCGCTCAAACCGGATGCCGTCGGACTCCGCTGCCAGCAATGCCAACACCGCTTCTGTTTCGAGTCGTATTCGCGGCTGCGACTGGTCGTCAAAAGGCTGCTTCAGGCAGCACATATTCAAATAAATCAGCATGCTGAAATCATATCAAAACTCGGCAGCCGCGAATCGGGTCGTTTATGTCCCGGATTCAGGTGCGGAGTCGCGCACCACCCAAAAAAATTGGAGAAGCTGGCATCTTGCCCAGATGTGGTGGCTGGCGCCATTTTCCATTTTCCAGGCAGGGAAGCTAGTCGTTCGAACGTGCTGACGCGGGTTCGGCGAGCAACTCCTCAATGTGACCTCGCATCCACTGATCCCCTGTCGCACCCTGCCACTTCAGTTCACCGGGCCAGAAGTGCCGGAGATAGCCACGTTTGTCAACCAGATAGACAGACGGCCACATGGAATTCCCCCACGCCTTCCAGTTGGCCTTCGTACCGTCAATGAGAATGGGAAATTGGAGCTTGGCATCTTCCGCCTTCGTTTTCACGGCCGCAGAGTCTTGTTCAGCGGCTGTCTCCGGCGTGTGGATGCCAACAATCACAACGTCTTTGTCTCGAAACTGCTCCTGCCACTCCAGATAGGTCGGGTAGTTGTGGATGCAGTTCGAGCAGCCGAAGGCATAAAAATGGAGTACGACCACCTTGCCGGCCAGAGCCTTCATCGTAAGCGGCCTGGAATTTACCCATTCACCAGAGTCGACCAGTTCCGGAGCCTTGAATGCAGGACGGCCGAGCGATTTCAGGTCAAAATCCTGACCGAGAGCTTTTTGCCAAAGAGATCGCTGGGCTGGTGTCAGAATGCCGGTGACTTTCCGCAGTTCGTCCTGCTTGAGCCTGGAGTATTCCTTTTCCAGAGCCTCCCGTGGCTCGCCGTTGCCAACACGCTGTTCAAGTTCGCTGGTTGCGGCAAGCGTTTCCGAGATCACTTTTTTCAGCCGCTCTTTCTGCTGCGGCTTGTAGTTCATCAGCGTCGACATTCCCGTCCGTAAGAGTGCCGTGGTTCCCTGCTGCCGGCTCTGGATCTCTGCAAGCCGTCGAAGCTGTGCCTTTGAAAGCATCGCCTCGAGGCGGGTTGACGCCTCGTCCAGTATTTCGGTGGCCCCCTTGGCGGCTTCCTCTTTTGATTGGTTTCGAAGCGGGAAGAACTTTGCGTCTAGCTCATCCAGGAGGTCACGAAACTGCTTGCTCTGCGAGGCCGTCAGCGTCAACTCCCGCGCGACGGCTGGCTCGTGAAGAAGGCTCCAGGCCGGGTCTGCTCCAAAGAATGGATCCGCCGCAGGGCTTGGCGAACGAAGGGCGACAAGCCCCGCGAGCACGGCGAACGCAGCCAGGCGAAGGCATCGCATAGGCGAGACTCCTGAACGGAACTCGGAAAAGGGAAAAGGTGCCCGCCACCAAATTTGGAGAAGCTAGCATCTTGCCCAGATTTGGTGGCTGGCACCATTTTTTTTCATGGCACCATTTTCACCAGCATCCCCACACCAACCAGCAAGAAACGCCCCAGACCCCGCCTCGGCCACAGCCAAGAGCGCGGAGGCGTGCACGGTACCAAGGTGATTTTTGAATTGGGGCCCGTCTGGAATGCTCACGAGGAACGCACTGCCATCGGCTAACCGTTCCAGACCGATGAAACGGTTGAAGGGCAACTGCGTGACGTCCATGAAATCCCCTCTGACAAGAAGACGCCGCTCCCTACGGACGCCAGCGGTACAGGATGCACTTGCCGCGAAAGTCTTCTTCGACAAGCATCAGATACTCGCCGTCGGCCCGCTTGAAGGCGCTGAGGGCATGGGTGATGTCGACCCAGCCTGAGTAGCCGCCGACCTCCCTGCCCGGCCAGATCTTTCCGGCTGGCGTGCCGTCGGCAAGGTTGTAGACGTAGACCATGCCGGTCTGGCCGCCCACGGGTTTGACCGCGACGACAAACGCATAGTCGCCGGCGATGTCCATGGCCTTGGGATAGACTTTGGTGTCGTCCACGGGCAGATCGACCCGCCAGCGTTTCACGGGCGAACCAGTCGTCCAGCCGTCGTAGCGTTCCAAAACCGCGCCGACCGACCCCCACGCCGGGTCGCGCATGCCGCTGGCGAACCCAGCCACATAGAGCGTGTCCGACGCCGTGTCGTAGTGGACACGCTGGATCTTGTCGAAGCCTGTCGGCGCCGGCCAACTGTCGGGCGCTTCGGCCCCAAACAGGGGCTTGTCACCCTCCCACTTCAGGAAGCGATAGCGCTTCACCGTGCCGTCGCCCGGGTCTCCGAGCCAGATGTCGCCCTTCAGATCCACGTGCCAAGCCCACGTGCTGCGCTGTTCGATGCGGCCGACCGCGTGTGCGACATGTCCGGGACCGTCTTCAAACGCGAACAGGCTGAACCCACCGGATGTCTGGCCAATCGTGTAGAGCAGTCGTCTGCCGCCCACGGTGCGGAGCATCGCGCTGCAGTTTCCACGACGACCGTCTGGCTTGACCCGCGGATCGTCGGGGAACCGCTGCGGATCGAGCGTCAGGGCTTTGAGCGACCATTCCTGGCCGGCGGGCATCGACAGATCCAGCGAGATCAACTCATCGACACCGACAACTTCCGTCCCGTCTTCGGCAGGGTCGAAGCTATACCCGTCGGTGAAGGCGTGGCATTGCAGGTCCCAGAGCGGCTTGCCGTCCGGAGCAAACGCCTTGACTGCCGTCCCGCCGCCGGCAGGATGCAGGCAGCAGCCGACGTAGAGGTTGTCGGCCGCGTCCAGGCCGGCGCCCGCCAAGCCCCAGAGCTTGTTCGGTCCGGGCGTGCCCGGCACGCCACTGCCTAACCCGCCTTCATCGCCAAACGCGTGTTGAAATCTACCCTCGAGGTGGCGCTGGAGGCTGATCGCATCGTCCTGGCACCGGTCTGCGAGACGCCACGGCCGCCAATGCTGGGGCTCGACCGTAAAACTGGTCTCCCCGTGCTCAAGGCACGCCCCCGCACGCCGCCACTGACTTCCGGACAGGTCAGCGAATTGCTTTCGGACTTCCCATGACCGCGGCTTCTCGACGTCAATGCGCTGATCGCGGCCCTGGTGGCGGCGCACGAACATCATGGGCGGGTCGTCGTCCAGCTTCACGACGACTGCGGTGCCACAGATCTCCCTCGATGGGTCAAGTCGGCCAAGCACGTCACGGACGGCCATCTCGCGGCGCTTGCGGCGCGGCATGACGCCCGGCTCGCAACCCTCGACGGCGGCATACCGGGCGGCCTCGTGATTCCCTTGACCTAAAAATTGGGCCGGGACTTCTGAACGGAAAAAGTGCCAGCCACCGGACCATTATTCCCGCAGCAAGAACACCGATTCCTTGTTCTCCGCGACGAATCGCTCGATAGCATCCATGCGAGCCGTCAAAAGGTGGGCTATCTGCTGGGTCGACGCATTGCCAAGACAGATTTGCACGATTTGGGGCGGATGCCCCCGCACCAGAGCGCGGGCAAGAAAGTCGTTGTCTTTCGTGACGATGACGAAGCCGTCGTTCTTGGCGAGTGCCCAGATTCGTTCGTCGTCATCGCCCGTCAGATCGACATCGCGCACGTGAAGGCTGCCCGGAAAACGCGGCAGCAAGACCTCGACAAGCCGAAACGACAGATTCTGGTCGAGCAGAGCCTTCACGCGACCGATCCAAGAAGCCGCCGCTCCCGCTCTGCCGCAAAGACCAAGCAGGCACGGATGTCCTCGATGGTCAGCTCCGGGAAGTCAGCCAGAATCGCGGCCTCAGACATTCCGGACGCGAGATACTCCAGCACATCAGAGACCGTGATCCGTAGCCCACGAATACAGGGCTTCCCGCTGCGTGTTCCCGACTCGACCGTGATGCGATTGGTGAGATTGGAGTCCATACAAAAAGTCTACGTTGCGGGCGAGAACGCGGCAAAACCGGAAATTTTGCCATTTTTAGTGGGCGACGAGGGACTCGAACCCCCAACCCCCTCGGTGTAAACGAGGTGCTCTGACCAATTGAGCTAGTCGCCCGGATGGATCGCGAGTCGCCGCAACACGCGGCAGCCAACGACACCGACTTTCTCTATTTTTTGTCTCCAGCGGGAGCAGAGTCGGGCTTTGGCGGTGGCACGATCACGCGGATGCCAAGCTCCACCAGCTGCTTCGTATCCACCCCTCCCGGCGCGCCGGTCATCAGGTCGCTCGCCTTCTGCGTCTTCGGGAAGGCGATCACGTCGCGGATCGAATCGAGCTTCGCAAACAGCATCACCCAACGATCAATGCCCAGCGCAATGCCGCCGTGCGGCGGGGCCCCGCTCCGCAGCGCGTCGAGCAGGAAGCCAAACCGCTCGCGGGCCAACTCCGGCGAGATGCCGAGCAGGTTGAACACCTTCTCCTGCGTCGCGCCGTCGTGGATGCGGATCGTGCCGCCCCCCGCCTCCGACCCGTTGATCACGAGATCGTAGGCCACCGCGCGGCAGGCCGCCGGGTCGCTCTCGAGCAGCTCGAGATCGGCGGGCCGAGGCGCCGTGAACGGATGATGCATCGACGCCCAGCCACCGCTCTCGGCGTCGTGGGCGAACATCGGAAAGTCGACCACCCACGAGAAATGCATCGTGTCGGGGTCATACAGCTTGAGCTCCGCCCCCAGCCGCTTCCGCAGCATGTGCAACGCCTTGCAGGTGACATCGAACGAGTCGGCCACGATCAGCACGAGATCACCCGGCTCCACCGCCAGCTTCTCACGCAGCTTGTCGCCCACCGGACCGACCAGATTCTTCGCCACCGGCCCGGCCCACCCGCCCTCAGCCTCCACCTTTAGCCAGACGAGTCCCTTGGCCCCGCCCTCCATCGCCACGGCCGTGAGCGTGTCGAGGTCCTTGCGGGAGAACCGCTCCGCCACGCCCGGCACGCGGATGCCACGCACGCGGCCGCCCGCCTCCACCGCCGCCCGGAAGACGCGGAAGTCGCTCTCCCCCGCGATGCTCGTCAGGTCAACGATCTCCAAGCCGTAGCGAAGATCGGGAGCATCGTGCCCAAACCGCTCCATCGCCTCGTCCCAGGAGAGCCGCGGCAGAGGCAGTGGCACGTCGAGGCCGAGGATCTCGCTGGCTGTCCGCTTCACGAGCCCCTCGATCACGCCCATCACGTCGTCCGCTTCGACAAACGACATCTCCACGTCGAGCTGCGTGAACTCCGGCTGCCGGTCGGCCCGCAGATCCTCGTCGCGGAAGCACCGCGCCACCTGCACGTAGCGGTCGAAGCCCGCCATCATCAACAGCTGCTTGTAGAGCTGCGGCGACTGCGGCAGCGCGAAGAAAGAGCCGTGGTCGAGCCGACTGGGCACGAGGTAATCCCGCGCCCCCTCCGGCGTGCTCCGGCCCAGCATCGGCGTCTCCACGTCGATGAAGCCGAGCCCGTCGAAGTGATCCCGCATGATCTTCACCATGCGGCTTCGCAGAAAGAGGTTTTCCTGCATCGCACTCCGGCGGAGATCGAGCCAGCGGTTCGTGAGCCGCACCTCCTCGCCCGGCAGGTCCGTTGCCCCCGGCTGGAAGACCGGTGTCTCGGCCTCGTTGAGAACGGAGAGTTCGTGGCAGGCCACCTCGATTCCCCCCGTGGCGAGCTTCGGATTCGTGGTGCCCGCAGGCCGCAGGCCCACCGTGCCCAACACGCGGATCACCCACTCCGGCCGCACCGCACGCGCCGCGGCAAGCACGCCCGCCGGGCTGTCGGGGCCGGCCACCACTTGCGTGCGGCCCCAGCGGTCGCGGAGGTCGATGAAGATCACCCCCTTGTGATCGCGGACACGATCCACCCAGCCGCAGAGCGAGACCGATTCGCCGAGGTTTTCCGGTCGCAGTTGGCCGCAGGTGTGACTTCTCAGCACAGGTCGATCCTCTTTCTGTTGAAACGTGAGCAGGAGCGGGCGATCAGTGTCGCACAGCCGCGGTCATTGGGCCAGCGACATCACGAGCATGGCCACGGCCATGAGAATCGAGATGGCCAGCGATCCGATGGCGATCGGTGCCACGATCGTCAGCGCCGAGCCCCCGAGCGACCCGCCCGCGAACATGATCGTGAGCGAGAGCACGACGAAGAGCAGGGCCAACCCAAGCGCCGACCAGGCGAGAACTTTCTGCAGCATCGCCGTGTTACCTCACCGCGCCCGTGGGTGCCGCGGTCCGGACCGTGCGGCCCGACACCGGCGCCGCCGCACCGTGCCGGTCGTTCGCGAATTCGAGGTGCAACTGCTGGCTGCCGTCCGGCGCGGTGCCCAGTTCGCGAAACAGCTGGCTCGGCTGGATGTCGCGGTTGTGCTGGTATTTTTCGCTGGAGTATTCGGTGATGTCGCCGGCGATCTCATGAAAAAAGATCTGGCAGATCGGCACGCCGGGATAGATCTTGACCGGCTGCACGGCGAACATCTCCAGCGTCCAGTAGCCGCAGAAGCCGACGTCGCCGAAGCCGGCGGTCACGTGCACGAACAGGCCGAGCCGCCCGATCGAACTGCGGCCCTCGATCATCGGCACGTAGTTGTGGGTTTCGGTCCGCTCCACCGTGCGGCCCAGATAGAGTTGGTTGGGCGTGAGCACCAGGCCCTCCTCGGGAATCCGGATGCGCTCCACGCGGTTGCTCTTCCGCATGTCGAGCACCACCTCTTCATAGACGAGCAGTTCATCGTGGAGCGAGAGGTTGTAACTGTTGGGGTTGAGCCGTCGCTCATCGAACGGGTCGATGATGATGTTGGTGCCGAGCTGCTGCCTGATCTCGTTGCCGGAGAGGATCATGGATGGTTCCCTGGTAAGGACCGCACCGGACCGGGAGCAATCGGAATTCTTGAAGCAGGTCACACACGCGAACGACGAGGATCGCGATTGTAAGCTTTGCGGGCCTGAGTGCCCATGACCCGACATCCCAGATTTTTCCAGCAGCGTGATCTGGCAGTCACCGACGATTTTCAGCGTTTCTTGGTTGCGGGCTTGACGCCGACACGCGGACAGAGATTGCCCAGCGGACAGTCCTCGCACCGCGGCCGCCGGGCGGTGCAGACCGTGCGGCCATGCTCGATCAGCCGGTGGCTGAACACGATCCAGTGCGATTTCGGGATCGCGGCGATCAGGTCGCGTTCGGCCTTCACCGCGTCGGCGTGGCGGGTGAGCCCCAGCCGCCGCGAGATGCGGCCCACGTGTGTATCGACGACCACCCCCGACGGCAGGCCGAATCCGCTACCGAGCACGACATTGGCGGTTTTGCGGCCCACGCCCGGCAGCCGGACGAGCTCCTCCAGCGTGCGGGGCACCTCGCCCCCATGCCGCTCCACGAGTGCCTGGCAACAGCCGCGGATGTTCTTGGCCTTGGCCCGGAAAAACCCCGTGGAGCGGATCACGGCCTCGACTTCCGCCTGGCCCGCGGCAGCCAGCGCCGCGGCCGTGGGCCAGCGGCCAAACAGACCGCCCGTCACGACGTTCACCCGCTTGTCGGTGCACTGGGCCGAGAGGATCGTGGCGATCAGCAGTTGAA
>Ga0214919_10005352_pt1 | contig 18279 bp, 18 predicted proteins | sample LL1503_MetaG_FD_177994 | JGI IMG/M metagenome (GOLD analysis project Ga0214919, IMG submission 177994) | Freshwater microbial communities from Lake Lanier, Atlanta, Georgia, United States - LL-1503 | ecosystem: Environmental > Aquatic > Freshwater > Lake | place: USA: Georgia | collected...
AATGACCATTATCGAACCCCAAAAGTAAATTCAGTAATTGGCTACATCTCTGAAATAGCAAGGGATTTAGACAATAAAAAAAGCCGGTCTTTTAAAAATTTCTCTAAAAAGACCGGCCCCGTACCCGAAATCGGGGTCGAACCGATACAACCGTGAAGTTACTGGTGTTTGAGACCAGCGCGTCTACCAATTCCGCCATTCGGGCATTTAAATTGGGAGCGTAAATTTATAGTTTGTTTTACAATAATACAAGCTAATTATAAACCTTTGTTTCCATTAAAATACAAGTCATATTGCCTTCTTCATCAAAGTCTAATATTGTAACATTTAAAATAGAATTACATAATGTTTCATCAAAAGGATGTTTCACTTTTACATAATTTTGAGTAAAACCATACATAAATCCTTTTTTATTTTCGTTTTCAAAAATAACTGATAAAATTTTTCCTTTTTGTTGCTCGTAAAAAAGCCTTAATTTTTTTGCAGATAATATGCGTAACATTTTATTTCTACGTTTTCTTTCAATAATAGGCACCTGATTTGGTAAATCAATAGCCTCTGTATTATCTCTTTCGCTATAAGTAAAAACATGAAGATAAGAAAGGTCTAATTCATTTAAATAATTATAGGTTTCTAAAAAAAGTTCATCTGTTTCTCCCGGAAATCCAACGATTACATCTACACCAATACAACAATCAGGCATTAAGGTCTTAATTTTGTTGATTCTATCTGCATAAAGTTCTTTGTGATATCTTCGTTTCATTAGCTTTAACAAAACATTACTGCCACTTTGAAGAGGAATATGAAAATGAGGAACAAATTTTTTAGATTTTGCAACAAAGTCTATAATTTGATCTTTTAATAAATTAGGTTCAATAGATGATATTCTGAATCTTTCAATTCCCTTCACTTCATCTAAAGCCATAATTAAATCTAAAAAAGTAACATCTTTTTTATTTTTAAAATCTTCGGTGATAAGTTGACCCTTACCAAAATCACCTATATTTACCCCTGTTAAAACTATTTCTTTTACGCCTTCGCTAGCAATTTTATTGGCATTGCGTATTACATTTTCAATCAAGTCGCTCCTGCTTTTTCCTCTAGCTAGAGGAATAGTACAAAAAGTACAGCTGTAATCACAGCCATCTTGAACTTTTAAAAAAGAACGAGTTCTATCACCAACACTATATGCATCAACAAAAAAATTGGCATCAGAAATTTCACAATTGTGAATTTGAGCATGTAAATGTTTTCCAGAAAGATGAATGTAATTTAATAATTTAAATTTTTCAGTTGCTCCAAGCACAACATCAACCCCTTCTATCTTAGAAATTTCTTCTGGCTTAAGTTGAGCATAGCATCCAACAACAGCAACAAAAGCCTCAGGGTTTTTTAACAAGGCAGATTTTACAATACTTTTACATTCATTATCTGCATTTTCTGTTACCGAACAGGTATTAATTACATAAACATCGGCAGGCTCTAAAAAACTTTTTTTAATAAACCCTTTTTCTTTAAATAAACGAGCAATAGTTGATGTTTCGGCGAAATTTAACTTACAGCCCAAGGTATGAAAAGCAACTGTTTTATTTGTAAAAGGCATTTGTCAAAGATAGTTATTTTAACTAAATATAAAGTACAATAATTTGGTACTGAATATCTTAATTCATTCATATTGAACCTAAACCTTAATCTAATTTTTTTTAACTCTGTTTTTATAGTAACTTTGTAATTATTATTTTATGGAATTAATTGCTTTAACAGCCATTTCGCCTATTGATGGAAGATACAGAAAAACAACTGAATCTTTAGCTGATTATTTTTCAGAATTTGGTCTCATAAAATATAGAGTATTAGTTGAAATTGAATATTTTATTACTTTATCTGAATTTGGCTTACCACAATTACCAAATTTAGACCTGGTTCAAAAGGAATCTCTAAGAGATATTTATAAAAACTTTTCTATTAACGATGCTTTACAAATTAAAGAAATAGAAAAAACAACAAATCACGATGTAAAAGCAGTTGAATATTTTATAAAAGAAAAACTCGAAACTTTATCATTATCAAAACATGCTGAGTTTGTTCACTTCGGATTAACTTCTCAAGATATAAATAACACGAGCATTCCACTTTCTTTAAAAGAAGCGTCAACTAATCAACTATTTCCTGCTATTTTTGAAATTATTAAAAAAATTAGTGACTTAAGTACAGAATGGAAAAACATTTCTTTATTAGCAAGAACACATGGCCAGCCTGCTTCACCTACCAAGCTTGGTAAAGAATTTTATGTGTTTGTTGAGAGATTACAAAAACAGTTTGATGTTTTAAAAAACGTTCCATTTTCGGCTAAGTTTGGTGGCGCCTCGGGTAACTTTAATGCACATCACCTAGCTTATCCAGATAAAAACTGGATTGATTTTGGAAATTCTTTTGTTAATAAAACTTTAGGCTTAGACCGATCACAATTTACGACTCAAATAGAACATTACGATAATTTAGGTGCTTATTGCGATGCTTTAAAACGAATAAATACTATTTTAATTGACTTTAACCGAGATGTTTGGTCTTATGTGAGTATGAATTACTTTAAACAAAAATTAAAAGCTGGTGAAATAGGTTCGTCTGCCATGCCACATAAAGTAAATCCAATAGATTTTGAAAATGCCGAAGGTAATTTGGGAATTGCCAATGCCCTTTTTGAACATTTATCTGCTAAGTTACCTATCTCACGATTACAGCGTGATTTAACAGACAGTACAGTGTTAAGAAATTTAGGAACACCTTTAGCTCACTCAATTTTATCTTATAATAGTATTATTAAAGGATTAAATAAATTAATTTTAAATGAAACTGCTTTAAAACAAGATTTAGAAAATAATTGGGCCGTTGTTGCCGAAGCAATACAAACTATTCTTCGTCGCGAAGGCTATCCTAAGCCATACGAATCTCTTAAAGAGTTAACTCGTACTAATTCTCAAATTACACAAAATACCATAACCGAATTTATAAAAGGACTGAAAGTCTCTGATTCTATTAAAAAAGAATTGCTAAACATAACACCTCACAACTACACAGGTATTTATCCTAATTATTAATTGAAAAAAATTTGGACATATATTATTAGTAAATCACTGAGTGATGAGGAATTAAATTTAATATTAAAACAGGGTGAAAAATTTGTTTCAAATTGGATTTCTCATGAAAATAAATTAGATGCTAGTTTTAAAATTTATAAAAATAGAATTATAATCGTAGAGGTAAATGAACATGTGTTTCAAGCCAGTGGCTGCGGTATTGATAAACTTACTCGTTTTATAAAAGAAATAGAAATAGTATTTAACATTGAATTATTAAATCGTTTATTAGTTGCTTACCAAGCAGAAGAAAAAATAGAAGTGGTTCATTCTTCAAAGATTAAAGATCTTCTTACTGAAAATAAAATCAATCCAAATACGATAGTTTATAATACAGCCATTGCTAACGAACAGGATTATAATAATTGGGAAGAGCCCATTAAAAATAGCTGGTTAAAAAAATACATTTGAATTTAAAAGTTCAAAAAACCTTCTAATTGTGATTCGCAGGCAGCTTTTTGAGAATCTGAACTAAAAAGACCATCCGGAGACAATACTGTTTTAAGCGAAGAAATTGGCAATTTATTATAATAAACATTCATTTTTAAATATTGTAAAACGCTTGATAAATGCTCTAGCCCTATAATATTTCCTGCTCTACCATTGGCAATTCCAACTAAACACGCTTTTTTATTTTCAAAAGATTTTTGAGGCAAACAATCAATAAAAGTTTTTATAATTCCAGGAAAACTCCCGTTATATTCTGGTACAACAAAAATAAATTTTGAATTATTTGAAATATATTCGTCTATAATACTAGCAAATTTATCACTTCGCTTATCAAACATATCGGTGTTATGAAAATCTGAAGGCAATTGACAAAGATCTAGCACCTTAACTAAAACATTCTTAGATTTTAAAAAATCTTCGTATAATCTAGAAATTTTTAAACTATTACTATTGATACGATGAGTAGAACTTATTATTATAATATTGGACATGGTTTTTATTAACAGAATCTGATTTTATTTAATGATTATTGTTTAAAACTAACATTCGGAAAAGTGAGTAATTACTTTAAATTTACAAACACTAATTTTAACCAATTGTTTAAATTTTATGAACATTACTTATTACGGCCATTCCTGTTTTGAGGTTAAAATTAATAATAAAAAAATAATATTTGACCCATTTATTAGTTCAAATCCTTTAGCTCAAAATATAAATATTGATGCTATTGAAGCAGATTATATATTAATTTCTCATGGACATGAAGACCACATCGCTGATGCTGAGCATCTAGCAAAAATAACAAATGCACAAATTATTTGTAATTGGGAAATTGGAGTATGGCTAGAGAAAAAAGGAGTTAAAAATATTAATCCGATGAACATTGGCGGAAAAATAAAACTCGATTTTGGAAATGTAAAATGCGTTTCGGCAATACACAGCAGTAGCTTGCCAGATGGCAGTTATGGTGGAAACCCGATGGGTTTTGTGATAGAAAGCTCTGAAGGGAATTTTTATTATGCAGGAGATACAGCACTAACCTACGATATGAAATTAATTGGAGATTATAGAAAAATAAACTTTGCTTTTTTACCAATTGGCGATCATTTTACAATGGGTGTTGATAATGCCATCATTGCTTGCGATTTTATACAATGCGATACCATAATTGGCATGCATTACGATACTTTTGAGAAAATTAAAATAAATAAATTGGAAGCTCAAAATAAATTTAAACTTTCCGGAAATAATCTTATTTTATTAAACATCGGAGAAACAAAATTAATTAGTAATTAATATTTAATATAGATAACATGGGGAAAATTATTGCAATCTCAAACCAAAAAGGTGGTGTAGGAAAAACAACCACTGCTATTAATCTTGCAGCTAGTTTGGCTGTTTTAGAATATAAAACTTTATTAATTGATGCAGACCCTCAATCAAATGCTACTTCGGGCGTTGGGATAGATTCGTCTAAAATAAAAGGCGGTTTATACGAGTGTATAATTGATAGCGTGCACCCTAAAGATGTGATTTTAAAAACTAGTACACCTAATTTATTTTTATTGCCTACCAATGCAGATTTAGTTGGAGTTGAAGTTGAGTTAGTTAATTTAACTAACCGAGAGTATATGATGAAGAAAGCAATTGATAAAATAAAAGATAAGTACGACTTTATTATTATTGATTGTTGTCCATCGCTTGGCCTAACTGTTATTAATTGTTTATCAGCAGCCGATAGTGTGATAATTCCTGTTCAATGTGAATACTTTGCTTTAGAAGGAATGGGAAAGTTATTACAAACAATTAAAATTGTTCAAGCCCATTTAAATACCAATTTAGATATTGAGGGTGTTTTACTAACTATGTATGATGGTCGTTTAAGATTAGCAAATCAAGTAGTAGAAGAAGTAAAAACGCATTTTCAAGATATGGTATTTAACACATTAATTCACCGAAATACTAAATTAGCCGAGGCCCCTAGTTTTGGTAAAACAATTATCATGCATGATGCCATTGGTAAAGGATCAACCAGTTACTTAAATTTAGCACGCGAATTATTGCAGCGCAATGGATTAACTAAAATCAGCGATAGCAATAGAATGATTACTGTGCCTGAAATTAATCAGGAATTAAACGAAGATATTTAAAAAAACAATTATAAAGATCAAAATTAACTTAGATGAGCAACAATAAAAAACCGGCATTAGGAAGAGGATTAAGTGCGTTATTAGAAAATGCTAAAACAGATATTACTACTAAAAATATAAGCGAAAACTCACCGGTAGTAAATTCAGTATCTAATATTCTTATTAAAGATATCGAAACAAATCCGTTTCAACCAAGAACTAATTTTGAAGAAAATGCATTACAAGAGCTTTGTGATAGCATAAAACAACATGGAATAATTCAGCCCATAACGGTTCGAAAATTAGGTTACGATAAATATCAACTCATTTCAGGTGAAAGACGATTTAGAGCTTCTCAAATGGCGAATTTGACTAATGTACCTGCTTATATTCGAATTGCTGATGATCAAGAAATGCTCGAAATGGCTTTGGTCGAAAATATTCAACGCGAAGATCTTGATCCTATCGAAGTTTCCCTTTCTTACAAAAGACTTATTGATGAATGTAATTTAACGCAAGAGCAGTTAAGCGAAAAAGTAGGAAAACAAAGAAGTACCGTAACTAATTTTTTGCGATTATTAAAATTACCAGTAGTTATTCAAAAAGCATTACGTGACAGAGAAATAACAATGGGACATGCAAAGGCATTAATTAATATTGATAATGAAGACCGACAATTAGCAATTTATGCTTTAGCAGTTGAACAAGATTTTTCTGTGCGTCAAATTGAAGAATTAGCTCGCGGAGAAAAAGTAAAGCTAACACCAAAAATAACTCGAACTCCAAAAAAATTAAGTATGGAAGACAAAGTAATTGCCAAAGAATTAGAAAAAATATTTAATAAATCTTTCGTTTTTAAACGAAACTCAAAAGGTGGAGGAACCATTTCATTAAATTTTAGTAACGATACCGAATTACAAAATGTTTTACATTTGTTTGGAATCGAATAATTAACGGTTTATCTAAATTAATAAAACTGATATAAACTCATCTCGGCTTATTAAGGAATTAAAATAATTGAAAAAGATTTTACTAATATCTGATACACATAGTTATTTAGACCCTAAATTAATAAAGCATATAAATTCTTCAGATGAAGTTTGGCATGCCGGAGACATAGGAAATGTTAGTTTGTGTGATGAATTAGAGAAACATAAAAATGTAAAAGCTGTGTTCGGAAATATTGACGATAACAATATTAGATCAAAATATCCGGAAAATTTATTTTTTAACTGCGAACAAGTAAAAGTTTTTATTACTCATATTGGGGGTTATCCTGGTAAATATCCATCAAGAATAAAAAATATTTTACTCGAAAACAAACCAAATTTATTTATTTGCGGACATTCTCATATCTTAAAAATTATTTTTGATAAAGAATTTAATTTATTACATATTAATCCAGGTGCTTGTGGAAATCATGGTTTTCATACAATAAAAACGGCTATAAAATTTGAAATTGATAATGAGGAAATTAAAAATCTTTCGATTATCGAAATAGGAAACAGAAATACAATAGTATAAATAATGGAAGATATAGAATCAGATGTTTATTTTAGCAACGAGGCGCTAACAAAATTTATAAACGCTCAAGGCCGTACCATTGAAAAAGTAATTTGTCATTTATGGCACAATACATTCGATAAAAATAGCACTATTGAGATTATTGATAATGTTGAACTTCTTTTTTTAGATGGTAAAAAATTAACTATAGGTTGCAATTCTATGGGTAATGGGATGGATGCTATTGATTTTGATTATCATCAAACAAAAATAGAAATTGAAAAAGAATACGGTGGAAAAATAAAAATATTTGCTGTTGATGCCTCAAAAACTAAAATGTGGGAAGATGTAATTGGCAAACAACTAAAAATAGTAAAATTGACTAAAAATAATAATTTATATAAAGCTGATTCTTTAGTGATTGATTTTGGTGAAGAAAAAAGAGAAATACAAATCAGTCCTTTAGATGGACTTATAATAGATTATTTTGAAGAAGATTAATAATAATATTAATGAGATCTAAATTAAGACAATAATGTAATTTTAACAGCATTTAAGCCCTTCAGCCCTCGTTCTACTTCAAAACTAACTTTGTCTTTTTCTTTAACTTGCTGCATTACGCCATTCACATGAAAAAATATACTTTCTTGTGAACGCACATCGCGAATAAACCCGTAGCCTTTTGCTTCGTTATAAAATGTAATATTTCCTTTTCTAATTAAATCGGCAGGCTCAACAGCTTGTTCTTTTCTGGCACCTAATTGAATGTCATCAAGATTAATTATTTTACGCTTACTTGGATCGGGTGGCGTTGAAGATAAATTTCCGTTTTCATCAACATAGGCAAGCATTTCTTCAAAACTTTTACCCTTATTTGAATTAGCTTTACGCTCAATTCGTTTCTCTTCTTTATCTTGCCTTTTTTTAAGTTTTTTTTTCTCTTTTTCTTTTTTACTATATGTTTCTTGAGATTTAGCCATTATATTTAAATTGTTATATTATTTTAATTTGAATTTAAATTTTATTAAAAGTACATAAAATATATCTATTATAAATAATCTTAATTAATTAACATATAAACAATTAATTAGGATAATGCTTAAACACATATAATCAGATTGTTTTACGGTAATTAAAATTATTTTAATAAGCTTTGGTTAAAATAATAAACGAAAGCATGAAGATGGAAATATTTCGATTTCATGATAAAAATCAATTGAATTCATTTATTTTTATGTCTAAAAATTTTTTAGCTTCTTCAAAACTATTACCAACCAAACCATCTAAAATAGCATCTTTTAGTGCGTTTTTTAAAAGACCTATTTTTTTACTTGGCATTATATTATACAGAGTCATAATTTGTTCACCTGTTATTGGTGGTTGCCAATTTCTGATTTTGTCTTTTTCTTCAATTTCAATAAGTTTTTGTCTAACAATTTCGAAGTTATGTAAATACTTTTTTACTTTATTTGGATTCTTGGTTGTTATATCGCTTTCGCATAAAATCATTAAATCTTCTATTTTATCTCCTGCTTCAAATAATAATCTTCTGATAGCACTATCGGTTACTTCTGTTTTAGCTAAAACAATTGGTCTCAAATGAAGTTCAACTAATTTTTGAACGTGTTTCATTTTTTCATTTAAGGGTAATTTTAAGTTAGCGAATATTTTAGGGACCATTCTCGCACCTTTATCTTCATGGCCATGAAATGTGAATCCATGCCCTTCTTCAAATCTTTTAGTGGCAGGTTTTGCAATGTCGTGCAATATGGCCGCCCATCTTAACCAAAGGTTATTACTTTTTTCGGCTACATTATCTAAAACCTCTAATGTATGGTAAAAATTATCTTTGTGAGAAAGGCCATTTATAGTTTCTGTTCCCTGAAGTTTAACTAGTTCAGGAAAAATTAAATCAAGCAGGCCAGAATTTAATAGTAATTTAAACCCAACAGATGGTTTTTGTGAAAGAATAATTTTATTAATTTCATCAGCAATGCGCTCTGCTGAAATTATTTTAATTCGATTTTTATTTTTTGATATGGCCTCGAATGAAGGCTCATCAATTTGAAAATTTAGTTGAGAAGCAAATCGAATGGCGCGCATCATTCTTAATGGATCGTCGCTATATGTGATATCTGGATTAAGCGGTGTTTTGAGTATTTTATTAGTTAAGTCGTTTAATCCATTAAAGGGATCGAGTAGTTTTCCAAAATTATTTTTAGATAAACCTATGGCTATTGCGTTAATTGTAAAATCTCGTCTATTTTGATCGTCTTCTAAACTGCCATCTTCTATAATAGGATTACGAGAGTTGTGATTATAACTTTCTTTTCGAGCCCCAACAAATTCGATTTCTAAATCATGATATTTGATTTGAGCTGTTCCAAAAGTTTTAAAAACAGAAAGGTGTGCTTCTTCTCCAAGTTTTTGATGCAATAAATTAGCCAAATCTATACTTTTACCAAGGGTAACAACATCTATATCTTTACTTTTTCTTTCTAAAAAAAAATCTCGAACATATCCTCCGATAGCATATGAGTCAACATTTAATTCATCAGATGCTTGTTGAATTAGTTTAAAAATAGGTTCGTTTAGAAAAGAATACATTTTTATTTTTGAAGAATTAATTTTAAATTTATTTTATCTATTTCAAATTCGATCTTCTTTTTTTTTCTTTAATAATTAAATTTAGTTCGCGTCCTGTTTGACCTTTAACACTTGTATTTTCTTGTGCTCTTCTAATTAAATAAGGCAAAACTTCTTTAACTGGGCCATAAGGAACGTATTTAGCTACATTGTATCCATTTAATGAAAGGTTATAGCTGATATGATCGCTCATGCCTAAAAGTTGTGAAAAATAAATTCGTTTATCGTTTGGAGAAATATTTTTTTGTTCCATTAAATTTAATAAAAGAGTGCTACTATTTTCGTTATGTGTTCCAGCACAAATAGCCATATTATCAATATTATTAATACAAAAATTTATTGCTTCATCGAAGTCTTGGTCTGTAGCTTCTTTATTATTATGAATGGGTGATTGATAATTCATTTCGATAGCTCTTGCACGTTCTTTTTCCATATAGGCACCCCTTACTAATTTTGCACCTAGACGATAGCCATTTGTTTTCGCTTGATCTAAACTAAGTTTAAAATAATTTAATCTATCAGCAAGGTATAGTTGAAAGGTATTATAAACGATTATTTTTGATTTATTACAAATAAGCATATTTGTATTTGCCAGTTCGTCAATTGCATTCTGAATCCAACTTTCTTCGGCATCAATTAAAATTGCTTGATTGTTTTCGAGCGCTGATAAACAAATTTTATTCACTCTATTCTTAACTTTCTGCCATTCATCTTCCTCTTCAGTTGTAAGGTTAATTTTCGCGCTAACTTTTTCTAATATTTCAAATCTTGCGATGCCAGTAATTTTAAAAACACAAAAAGGGATATTTGCATCTTTTTTTGCTTTTTGAATTGTTTCTAGGGTTTCGTTTAAACAATGGTCAAAGTCACTTTCGTTTTCTTTACCTTCAACGCTGTAATCAAGTATGGTTCCAATATTATATTTTGCGAGTTCAGCAATTGTTAATTCACAATCGTGAATATTTTCGCCACCTACGAATTGTTTAAAAATAGTTTTTTTAATTAAGTTTTTAAATCCAATCGTTAGTGCCAAAGGACCAAGTTTGGCACCTAATTTTACCATAATAGGATTACTTATAATTTTAAATAACCAGTAAGATTGAACTAATCCTGAATTAGTTTTTGCTTTAAAAGCATTTTCAGTATTGTTAAATGAAATCATAAAAAAATTAGTATCCAAATACTTCCTTTAAAGTTAAAAATTTAACAGGACCATATTTTTCTAATATTTTCAAATCAAGCCCATCTTTTTTTCCTAGCACTAAAATAGTTGTAGGTTTATTTTTGATATTTAATAGTTGAAAATTTTTAATGTCATTAAAAGTATAGTTTTGAACTTTTTCAAAAATAGTTTTACGAATATCTATCGAGTTACCAAGTTCTTTTGCTTCGAGATAATTAAAAATAACGTTAGCTTTAGATATCCGCAGTGTTCTCATTTCTTGAAGGATAGATTCTTTTGCCGAATTAAAACTTGCCTCGGCTTTAGGCATAGTATTTAATAGGTCGCTTAATCCCTTTAAGGCATCACCTAATTTATCGGCTTGAGAACCTATGTAAGATAAATTATAATATGTTTTAGATAACTTATTGGGCTGATTATATCTCGAATAAGTAGAGTAGGCTAGTGCTTTTGATTCTCTAAGGTCTTGAAATAAAATACTGCTCATGCCACCACCAAAATAATTATTATATAGTGAAATAATAGGCACATTTTCAGATGTATATTTTTCGCCATTTGAAAGCATTATTATTTCGGCTTGTTTCATATCATAATCTACAATGTAGACATTGTTTGTTAATTTTTTTTCTTCAAACAATTTAGGTATTGGAGGTGGAAGAAGGGTTTTGGGTACTTGATGATAAAGATTAATAATTGATTTTAATTCTTCGGTTTCTTTAGGTCCATAATATATTATTTTGTGTTCGTATGAAGTTAATGTGCTAATTAGATTTATAATTTCTGAAGATTTGATTTGGTTTAATTCAGTATCTGATAAAACATAAGAAAATGGATTGATTTCGCCATAACGAGCATAATTTGACAGTCCTCGATTTAGGATTAATTTCTTTTGTAATTTATAATCATTTCGCTCTTTAATACCATCGGCTATAAGATTTGTGAGCACTGATTCTTCAATAATAGGTTTAGATAAAACTTTTTCAAATAAGTTTATTGCTTTTTCGAAATTATCATTTAATCCAACTAAGCTTACCCAAACAGTTTCGTTATCAGAAAATACATTAAAAGAACAGCCATATTTATATAATTCTTGTTTTACTTCTGCAGCTTTTAAATCAATTGTAGAAAGATATTGAATAGCTTTAATCGCGACAGGCAAAAGGCGATTGTTATTACTTCCCATATCAAATTTATAATATAATTCGAAAAGATTATTTTCTACATTTTTATTATAAAATAATGGGATTGATGAGTTGATTTGAAGTTTTGTTATGTCTTTATCGTAATCAATAAATTTTGGATTAACTGGTACAGGAATTGATTTTTCTAATTTTTTTACAAATGAAGAGCTGTTGTTTCTATCAACTTCAACAGGAGTTATACTAGGTTTTTCTACTTTTTTTAATGTGGTGTCTTCGCCAATTCTTTTATAAGCCACAACATAATTATTATTTGAAAAATTTTTATTTGAAAAATCAATTAAATCTTGTTTTGAAATTTTAGAAATTCGATTAATAAAATTTACTGTTTCTTCCCATTTTAAATTATTTACAAATGAGTTTAACAACCATCCAGCCCGTGCCGAATTAATCTCTAATTCTTTAGTTTGTTTTAATTTTAAGTCTGTAATTATTGCAGGGATTAACCAATCTGGAAATTCACCTTTTTTTAATAATTCGATTTGACTTAGAATTAGTTTTTCGACATCTTCTATACTTTGGCCTTCTTTAGGTTCTCCGCTAAAGCCAAAAAAACTATAATCTTTTAAAGGATAAAAGAAACAACTGCTAGATAATACTTTTTGAGCTTGATTTAAGTTTAAATCCATTAATCCTGCTGAGCCATTAAATAAAATGCCTGAAATTAATTTACATTTATCAGCATCGGAAGATCCTTCTCCTGCAAAACTCCATGCCAAATTAACATTGGCCGGATTAGGACCTACAATTTCATTTACTATTTTTTTTGTTATTGGTAATTCTGATTCATATTCATATGCTTGCACTGGTTTTGACTCAAACTTTCCAAAGTTTTTATCAATTTCAATAATTACTTTATCTGGATCAAAATCACCACTCATAATAATTGCCATATTATTTGGCACGTAATATTTATTGTAGTATTTGTTAATTTCAACCATTGAGGGATTTTTTAAATGTTCAATAGTTCCAATGGTGGTTTGGGTTCCGTAAGTGTGATGGCGCCATAAACTTGCAAATAATGATTCCCAAACTTTGTCATCATCATTATCAATGCCTCTGTTTTTTTCTTCGTAAACAGCTTCTAATTCGGTATGAAATAATCTTAACACCGGTTTTCTAAATCTTTCTGCTTCTATTTTCAGCCAATTATTTATTTGATTGCTAGGAATATCGTTTACATATACTGTTTGATCGAAAGAGGTAAACGCATTTGTGCCATCAGCTCCAATGTTTGCAAGCATTTTATCATATTCGTTAGCAATTGCGTATTTAGCTGCTTGTCCACTAACACTATCAATTTGGTGGTAAATAAGTTTACGTTTATTTTCGTCAGAAACGCTTCGATATAATTCGTATAACTGTTCAATTTTTTTTATTTCGATGTTTTCTTTTTTAAAATCTTTTGTTCCATAAACGTCTGTGCCTTTAAATACCATGTGTTCTAAATAGTGAGCTAAGCCAGTTGAATTAGAGGGATCATTTTTACTACCAGCCTTAACTGCAATATAGGTTTGAATGCGAGGTGCATCTTTATAAACAGATAAATATACTTTTAATCCATTATTCAAAGTATAAATCCGAGCATTTAAAGGATCGTTTGGAACGGATTCGTAATGTGATATGCCTTTTAATTCTACTTTTGGAGATGGAGGTCCTTTGTACTTTTTTTCTGAGATTTGAGCTTTAGTAACTAAAAATAAACAAATTGAGAATAAGAGAATATAATATTTATGGATTTTCATATAATTAGATTTTAATTTTTTAGTATTCGATTTCTAAATCAAATGTTTTTTTTAAATTGGTTATTACAGGATTTTTTTCTGCCATGTCTTTAAATACATCAACAGGTTTGAAAGCTTTTATTTTGGTTTCTATTTTTGATGTATAAATTTCAAGCGTGATTTTATTGTTTTCAAGAAGCGATCTTAAACTATCTAAAACATGGTGTTTTTCTAAAATGAGCTGTTCTTTTTGAATTTCGTTATTAGTTGTAATAGTAATTACATTATTTTCAAATTGAACTTCGGAAGTACTTAAAGAAATTGATAATTGACGTGCACCCTCTATTAGTTTTAGTTCAGCATATTTTAATATAGCCCCTTTTACATCTTCGTTAGTGATGGTTTTTATTTCATTTATGATTGTAGATTCTTCACTAATGGTATTTAATATTATTGGCTTAACTTCAAGGTTTGTTTTGATTTCGTTAAGACTAAAACCTGATTTTATTTTTAATTGTTCAATAGAAATAATTGGTTTATTCGCATATTTTATTTGGCTTTCTTTTTCTATTTTGGTAATTGGAGTTAGATTTTTTTGATTTGAAGCTGAACTATTTTCGAAGACATTTTCTAAATCATCCTTTTTTTTTTCCGTATCGGCTGATACGGTAAGAAAGGTAAGCTGAAAAAGTGCCATTTCTACTAAAAGCCTTTGATTTTTTGCGTTTTTATAATTAACATCAGTTTTGCTAATAATAGAGAGCGATTTAAGCAGAAAGTTAATGCTGCAATTTTGAGCTTGTTTAAGGTAGTTTTGTTTTAAATTTTCGCTTACTTCAATTAAAACTATTGTTTGTGGATCTTTACTCACTAAAATGTTTCGAAGATGTTCGCCAAGACCTATAATAAAATGATGAGCATCAAATCCTTTTTTTAATATATTATCAAATGTTACCATTATTTCTGGTAAATTACTGCTAAGAAAAGCATCTGTTATTTTGAAATAATAATCGTAATCTAAGATGTTTAAGTTTTCAACGATTTGTTTGTAGCTTAAATTATTACCAGTAAAGGCAACCATCTGATCAAAAATAGAACAAGCGTCGCGTAAACCTCCATCGGCTTTTTGTGCAATCACATGTAATGCTTCGGGTTCAAAAGTAACCTGCTCTTTATTAGCCATAAAAGCTAAGTGATTACTAATATCTTCGGTTTTAATTCGATTAAAATTAAAAACTTGGCAACGAGACAAAATGGTAGGAATAATTTTTTGTTTTTCGGTTGTGGCTAAAATAAATTTAGCATGCTTAGGGGGTTCTTCTAATGTTTTTAAAAAAGCATTAAAGGCTGAATTACTTAACATATGAACCTCGTCGATAACATATACTTTATATTCGCCTAATTGAGGGGCAATTCGAACTTGATCAACTAAATATCGAATGTCGTCTACCGAATTATTACTTGCAGCATCTAATTCGTAAACATTTAATGAGGCCCCTGAATCAAAAGATAAGCATGATTCACAATTATCACAAGCTTCGCCTAGATCAGATATTTTTGTACAATTAATTGTTTTTGCAAAAATACGCGCACAGGTAGTTTTTCCAACACCACGTGGACCGCAAAATAAATATGCTTGGGCCAACTGTTTGTTAAGGATAGCGTTTTTTAAAGTATTTGTAATATGATTTTGTCCAACAACTGTATTAAATTGTTGAGGACGGTACTTACGGGCTGATACAATAAAATTATCCATTATTAATGTCTAAAAATACACTTATTATGCCTTTTTTTTTAAATTAATTGCGATTAAAAAAGGTTAAATTATTAACTGATTGTTTATAATTAAGGGCTAAAAAACTTAATTTAGAGGATTGAAAAGCAAAATCTATATATTTCTAGTTGCTAGCTTCTTTTTTCACGCTGCTTTTTCACAAAATATTATTAAAGGGATTGTTGTCGAAAAAGACACGAACTTGACTATGCCTTTTGTTTACATTATTAATAAAAGTAATGGTAATGGAACAATGAGTGATAACGAAGGACGATTTACATTAGTTAGTAATGTTGACGATACATTAATTTTATCATATGTTGGTTTTGCAAAATCATTTATCCCAGTAAAAAGTTTGTTATTGAATTCAAAAGCATTGCTTAGAATTAGTATGATTAAAATGCCCATAAATTTGAAAGAAATTAATATAACTTCATTCAGAATAAGGCCATACGAGAGAGCATATATGAATGATATTATTGATAGAAGTAAAGTTAAAACGTTGGATTATTTTAATAGTCCTTTTACTGCTTTGTATAACCAATATAGTAAAGAAGGTAAACAATTAAGAAAGTTAGCTAAAATTTTTGAAGATTTGATTGAAGAAGAGCAAGTGCAGAAAAAGTTAAGTCGTGAAATACTAATAAGTTTAACTGGAGATAGAGCGATAGATTATTATAGATTTAGAAAGTATTGTTATAATGTAAATAACTTTTTTATTATAACACACGATGGGATTGAATTATATACGAAGGTGATGGACTGTTATAAACGTTGGAAAAGAGAAGGTAATTAAGAAATTTATTAAAATACTGCTTTAATCAATAAACTAAATAATAAAAGGGAATTAACTAATTAATTCCCTTTTAAGGTATTTATAACGACATTAATCCCAAATAAAAATTAATTGTTTTGGGAATTAGGTTTTGTTTTTATTTTAATGAAGCTACTTTTTTTGCTAATTTAGATTTGATGTTACCAGCTTTATTTTTGTGAATTACACTTTTTTTAGCCAATTTATCTAACATGCTAGACACTTTAGGTAATAATTTTTCTGCTTCATCTTTAGAGGTAGCTGTACGTAATTTCTTTACTGCAGAACGAGTAGTTTTAGCATAATAACGATTTTCGGTGCGTTTTGCTTCGTTTGATCTAATGCGCTTAATAGATGATTTATGATTTGCCATGTCTTTAATTTCTTTTTTTAACAAATTTTTGGAAGGCAAATATACGTATTTTTTTGAATATACAAATGATAAATTAAAACGAACATAAATTAAGATTTTAAGTATGTTTTAAATATAATTGGAAAGAAATTGAATTTTTTATGTTTTTTATACCAAGTATAGCTTTGAAACACCTAAAAATTGTCATTTTTGACTAAAACTAACCAAAATTATTTCTAAAATGTTGTATTTTATACTTTTCGTGAGTATTAAACTAACTTATTTGGAGTAATTTTATTTCTACATCAGTTTAACTTAATTTTAAGATACAAAATTTAAATTTTATTATTAGTTAAGAAATAGTTTCATAAACTTTTTTTTAATTGTTTTGTTTTTATAATATGCGAATTTTTTTTATAATATTTTTGATTTTATTTACTCTTGATTTTTGCTCGTGTCAAACGCCATCAACTAATGTTAAAAATAATTTATCTAAACCAAAACAAACAGCTATGAAATTGAATTGCGAAAAAACGGATGCCGAATGGAAAAAACAATTAACTTCTGAACAGTATGAAATTTTAAGATTAAAAGGAACAGAGCGTCCTGGATCAGGAAAATACAACAGTCATTTTGAAAAAGGTATTTATACTTGTGCAGGATGTGGTTCTGAATTATTTACTAACGATCAAAAATTCGATAGTCATTGTGGTTGGCCTAGTTTTGACGGCAATATTGCAGGCGAAGAAAAAGTAAAACAGATAAAAGATTTTTCGCATGGTATGATCAGAACTGAAATAGTGTGTGCTAATTGTGGCGGACATTTAGGTCATATTTTTGATGACGGCCCCACATCTACTGGTCAGAGATACTGTGTGAATAGTTTAAGTTTAAATTTTATCAAAAAAACTGAATAAGTTTTCGTAATGGTTTAAAATATAAAGTGTAGAATTTAGGTTTTAATCCATTTATATCCCAAGCCTGTTTATCTTCTTTATTAGCTTTAAACCGATTGCTAAGTGAGGCATTACTTTTGCCACCAATTCTCATTTTTATAGTATATTCAGGCAAATAAGTAATTATTATTTTATTTTTTAATATGAATCTCAACATTAGTTCGTAATCAGCCGCACTTTTTAAATTTAAATTAAAATCTCCGTGAGTTTTATAAATATTTTTTTTAACAAAAAAAGTAGGGTGGGGGGGCATCCAACCAAAATAAAATGATTTAGGTTTATATTCACCACTTTTCCACTTTCGAATAACATCATCAGTATTTAGAGCATTTACATAATATAAATCACTATAAACTGCATCGCTTTTAGATTTTAAAAATTCTGAAGCGTATTTTTCAATTATTATGTTACT
>Ga0214919_10005353_pt1 | contig 18278 bp, 17 predicted proteins | sample LL1503_MetaG_FD_177994 | JGI IMG/M metagenome (GOLD analysis project Ga0214919, IMG submission 177994) | Freshwater microbial communities from Lake Lanier, Atlanta, Georgia, United States - LL-1503 | ecosystem: Environmental > Aquatic > Freshwater > Lake | place: USA: Georgia | collected...
TTTTTTAACTCGGGTTCAGCCAAAATAGCATTCACATGCATATTTAAAAATACAACAATTTCTTTTGGAGTACCTTTAGGAGCCATTAATGCATTCCATGGCGCCAAATCGAATCCTTGGAAGCCAGATTCGGACAATGTTGGCACTAGAGGTGTAGCATCAAATCGCTTAGCAGTAGTTACTGCCAAAGGCCTAAGCTTGCCAGCAGCCGCTTGGGGTACTTCTTCAAAGCTGCTCTCCGTTACTTAGAGTATGAAAATATTGTCATATTTTATTCTTACCAGCAGTGGAATGTTGACGCCGACCGAATATTAACAACCTAAAGGCACGAGTGCCGATCCAAAATTGACAGGGGTGTTCAACTGTACTGCTGACTATTTCAGCAGGTACTAAAAGGTGATCACCATGGACATTATTGGAAAAATTCGCCGCATGAAAATGCGCGATCAACTCAGCTGACGACGAGCGAAATCCACCCGAGCTCAAAATCATGGAGCTTGCATTGGCAAAAATTCCTCGTTCACGCTTGATGCTTATTCCCGCAAGCGATCAAACAGCTGGACACGGCACAACAGGGCAAGCCAAATGGTGGGAAAAGTGGGCTCACTTATTCAATCTGCACCGCGTTTGAAATAACCCTTTAGGTACAAATGAAAAATTCAATTAAGCAACACGCGAACTTATAGGCCTCCCGTAACATAAATAGTACTTCCTGTTACAAAATCAGCTTCGCTAGAAGCTAAAAAACAGATGACTTTGGCCTGATCTTCAGCCGTCGAAAAACGTCCTAAAGGAACTTGGCTTATTCTTTTTTCCATTTCATCTGCCGTAGTATTGGACAGTGCAGTTATCATTCGCTCAGTCATGGTGAGGCCTGGAGCGATCGCATTACACCTCAAGCCAAAAGGCGCCATTTCCATGGCTAACTTAGTTGTTAATGCAACAACCCCAGCCTTTGCTGCGCTGTATCCTCCATTGGAAAAGGCGTTACCTCTCGCAGCAATTGAAGCGATATTAACAATACATCCGCTTTTTTGTTTTTTCATAATGGGTAAAACAGATCGACTCATCAAAAAAGTTCCGCTTAAATTAAATTTAAGCAACTCTTCAAATTCTGACAATTCCATCTCATCTATTTTGCTAGTTGAGCGGCCGTGAATAGTCGAGCCTCCAACGCCATTAATTAAGATATCAATAGCACCAAAGTGTTTGAAAGCTTGATCGACAGTTAGCTTGACCGACGCTTCATCAAGCGCATTTGCTTTTAATGCCAAAAAAGGGATCTTTTTTTCGTCGAGTTCATTGGAAAGTTCATTTAGACAATCAGAGTCCATATCAACGGCAACGATACTAGCCCCCTCAAGTCCCATCATTAAAGCAGCAGTTTTACCAATGCCTTTTCCAGCGGCAGTAATCAGTGCTACTTTATTTAAAAATCGAGGACTCGAATGAGAAGATGGATGTGTCATGATGGTGTCTTTAATGGTGATAAATACGTTAAAAGATTATTCAACTTTGATATTGGAGGCTTTAACAACTTGCGTCCATTTGACCACGTCTGATTGAATCATCATTTGAAATTCTTCGGGTGTACTTGATGAGGCTTGCGCCATAAACCCTGTCATTTTTTGTTGAATTTCTTTGGCCGAAAGTGCTTGCACAATAGCTTTGTTTAAAATTTGAATGATGGGTTGCGGCGTTTTGGCAGGCGCTACCAAGCCCATCCAATAGACCACTTCAAAGCTTGCCAAACCCAGCTCTGCAACCGTTTTAATGGTTGGCATGAGAGGTGACCTTGTAGATCCTGTTGTAGCTAAAGCCCTTAATTTACCCGCCTGAATAAGAGGCATGACATCAGAGGGTGGAGCCGCAAAATAATCTACATCACCTGCAACCATAGCTGTTGTAATCTCACTTCCACCTTTGTAGGGAACTCCTACAGCCACAATTGAAGCAGCATTGTTAAACAACTCGATCACAACATGACTCAATGCCCCATTTCCAGTGGTTGCAAAATTAAGTTTGCCAGGTTGAGCCTTTGCAGCATTAATTAAATCTGAAATACTCTGAAATCGGCTATCAGCACTGACAGTAATAACCATTGGCATTGCAGCAGCCAATGAAATAGGTGAAAAATCTCTTGTGGGGTTGTAACTCAACTTAGGATTGATCGCAAAAGCAATAGCTCCAGGCCCTGGATTGGTTAATAGCAAAGTATGCCCATCAGGGTCGGCTTTGGCTGCCTGCGCAGTTGCAATTTGACCTGCTGCACCAGGGCGATTTTCAACAACCACCGTTTGACCCAAAATTTTAGCTAGAGGTTCAGATAAGAGCCTAGCAATCAAGTCCATTGACCCTCCCGGTGGATACGGAACGATAATTCGAATAGGTTTTGTTGGAAATGATTGAGCAGTTGCAGAGAATAAAAATAATTGTGAAAAAATTACAAAGGCTAAAATTTTGAAAAAACACTTTAATTGATTCATATAACACCTATGTAAAAGTCAAATTAACATGACATGATAGAACGTTCAACCATTAGAACGTATACAAGCTGTTTATACAAGAACGATCGTTTTTCATAGTTTTAATCCGGTAGAAATCTTACGGATCGAGGGTAAATACTTAGAGATCTAATAATTTGTGTTTTGTTAACTGGGCCTTTTATGGCTAAATCATTTATTGTGGCTACTAACAAAAGCAAAAAAAATGGAACACAAATTGAAAATTTTTATACATTGTTGACACCACTTTACTTAGAAATTCGTGATAATAATCTTTACATTTTTTCTTTGAGGTCCAAGTGAATCTTCATACTTCAGTTTTGATTGTTGGCGGGGGTCCAGTCGGTCTAGCTTTGGCTGGGGACTTAGGTTGGCGTGGTGTTTCTTGCACCTTAGTAGAGCGAAGCGATGGAAAAATCAGTCAACCAAAAATGGACATGATCGGTATTCGGTCAATGGAATTTTGCAGGCGCTGGGGAATCGTTCCATGGGTTGAAAGCGCTGGATACAACCGCGAGTACCCACAAGATTGCGCGTGGATTACCGACCTCAATGGTTATGAGTTCGGTCGAGAGTTTTTTCTCTCCCCCAGTCAAGAAAAAACACCGCCACAAAGCCCTCAAAAAAGAGAGCGCTGCCCGCAAAATTTTTTCGATCCTGTTCTACAACGTTTTGCAAAAAGTCAACCGAATGTTCAATTGCAATACGAAACAGAATTAATCGCTTTTAAAAATAAGGTAGATCATGTCGAAGTACAGTTACGTGATTTAAAAACACAAAATATCTTCAATATTCGCACCGATTATCTTGTGGGTTGCGATGGGGGGTCTAGTTCAGTGCGTCACGGCCTTGGCATTGAAATGCAAGGGGACGCTGTACTCACTTATACAACCAACGTTATTTTTAGTTGCAAAAATCTTGAACAACTTCATCACCAAAAACCAGCCTATCGATATATTTTTATTGGACCAGAGGGAACCTGGGCTACTTTAGTTGCAATCAATGGCCGCGATCAGTGGCGCTTCTCCCTTATTGGTGACGATCAACGCAGAACACTCACAGAAGAAGATGCAAAAAAATCAATCATTCGGGCATTAGGAAAACCATTTGAATTTGAAATACTCTCAATGTTTCCTTGGGTTAGAAGACAATTAGTCGCTGAGTCATATAAAAAAGGACGTGTTTTTATCGCTGGTGATGCGGCGCATTTAACATCTCCGACTGGCGGTTTTGGGATGAACACGGGCCTACTTGATATCGTCAATCTATCTTGGAAACTGCAAGCTACGATTCAAGGTTGGGGGGGTGAACACCTACTCGAATCGTACGAATCAGAGCAACGCCCTGTTGCTCTTCGCAATGTTTCAGAAGCTGGTGAAAATCTCAAACGCATGCTTTCGCCTCGCATCTTGAAGCCCAACCCAGCAGTTTTTGATAAAAGCGATCCTGAAATTGATTTGGCACGCAAAGAGTATGGCGAGGCTTATACCAACATGATGAAGCGTGAGTGGTTTTCAATAGGGATTCACTTGGGTTACGTCTATGAAAACTCAAGCATTATTGTCAAGGATGGGACACCAACACCACCTGATGAGGTATCTACATACCAACAAACAGCAAGACCTGGTTCGCGAGCTCCTCATGTTTGGCTAGAAAACGGCACATCCACATTAGATTTTTTTGGTAAAGATTTTGTATTAATGAGAATCGGACCCAATCCTCCTCAGGCTCTCGAACTCACGCAAGCTGCACAACAAGTTCAATTACCTTGGAAAGTTATTGATTGCAACAATCAAGATGTGGTTAAACTGTACGAATACCCTCTTGTATTGGTTCGACCTGATGGACAAGTTGCGTGGCGTGCAAACACCTCCCCCAAAGATCCATTCGCATTGATTCATCAAATTCGGGGTGCACAGAAAGTGGTCTAGAGCCACTCGCCTCTTCAAAACAGGAGACTAACCATGGCTGAACAGACTACCATGAGCGACGAAGCATCTCGCAGAGAGATGAAGGAAATGCTGGCTCGCTATAACTGTCGCGTACATCAACCCGATGATCCACCGTTATTTAGTCGAATGCCAGTCTCAGCGACGCAAACCGTTCATTGGCGTGGAAAAGATTTATCCATTTTGTTGGATCGTTTAGGTCAAGAGTTAAGTCTTGATGCTGGAGGTCAACGAAGAACACTTCGATTGGCAAATCCCGGATTGAATTCAGGAACAACGCATACATTTTGGGCATCCATTCAAGTCATCTTGCCTGGTGAAATCGCAACAGCTCACCGACACACCGCTAACGCGTTTCGTTTTATTATGAAAGGCAATGGTGCAACCACCAATGTCAATGGTGAATGCTATGAAATGAATGAAGGAGATTTGGTTTTGACCCCAAGCATGATGTGGCATGACCATGAATATCATGGCAACAGACCCATGATTTGGCTCGATATATTAGATATCTCTCTCATGCAATCGTTGCATGCGACTTTTTTTGAAAACTACAGTTCACCTCAACAAAAGGTTGATGCAATAGCTGATCGATCATTTCGCCAGTATGGAAGCGGCCTCTTAGGACCTGTAAATTCTCAAACGCAACCAGAAATCAATCCATTACTTGCCTATCCAAGTTCATTGACGATGCAAGCATTAGAACAAGCCAAAGGTTTAACACCAGATCCGTTTGATGATGTGATTTTGGCTTATAAAAATCCAGCTACAGGTGGCCCTGTGATGAGAACACTTGGTATGTGTATGCAAATACTGCGACCCGGCATGAAAGGCAAAGCACGACGCCACACAGGCAGCAAGTTGTACTATATTGTGAAGGGCAAAGGAATCACTCTTATTAATGGCCAAGAGTATGCTTGGGAGGCTGGTGATTTTTTAACTATCCAACCTTGGGCTTGGTATGAACACAAAAATCCATTCAATCAAGAAGCGCTGATGTTTCAGGTCAATGACTTTCCCACTATGGAAGCGACTGGGTATTATTTTGAAGAACACCATCCACAAGGCTATCAAAGCCAACAACCACAACACTGACTGAACTATTTTATGAAAATTGCTTCCTTTGACCATTTTCGTGTGGGCGTTGCAGATGGCAACACCGTTTATGACATGACCAATTTGTTACCTGCATTTTTAAATGACTTACCAAAGCAAAGAATTAATTGGCTGATTTCAAATTGGTCCGAACTCCAACCGATTTTTAAAAATTTTAAACAAAAAGGTAAAGCCTGCTCGCTCGATAGTATTCAACTCTTAAGCGCTAATCCTGGTGCACCCAATGTTTTTGCAGCGCCCGCCAATTACCAGAAACACATCGGTGAATTAGGCGATAGAGCGATTACTAAGCCATCAAGATCTGCACGACAACAAGGATTTTTTCTTAAATCACCTGCTTCGATGGTTGGCTCTGGGAATCATTTGATATTACCTAAGGGGTCGACCCGTCGATTTGATCACGAATCAGAATTGGCGGTTATTATTGGCAAAGCAGGTCGTCATATTCCACAAAAAGATGCCATGTCACACATATTTGGATATGCATGCCTGATTGACGCCACCATGCGAATTGAGCCTGGAGTTGCCGAAGAAGAACGGTCAATGCGTAAATCGTTTGAAACCTTTACGCCAACAGGCCCTTACCTTGTTACAGCCGATGAAGTCCCCAACCCAAGCAATTTAAAAAATAGACTGTGGATCAACAATGTCTTAAAACAAAGTGCAAACACAAGCGAAATGATTGTGGGCATTGCTGAATTGATTGAAATGATCTCTTCAGTTTTACCCATTCAAGTGGGCGACGTGATTGCGACAGGTACACCTGAAGGCGTTGGACCCATGGAAATTGATGACATCGTTCGAATTGAAATTGATTGCGTAGGAACCATGGAATTAAAAGTAACGGCCTGTGACACAACTGCACCGCGTGCTTACTAAGTTATGAAACAACGCTTGCGTGCGGTTTGGATGCGGGGTGGAACCAGTAAAGCACTGATTTTTCATTCCAAAGATCTCCCCAACGATAAAAGCCAATGGGATGCTCTATTTTTAAAAGCAATGGGTAGTCCCGATAGATACGGTAGACAACTCAACGGAATGGGTGGTGGTATGTCATCACTGTCCAAAGTGTGTGTGGTTGGACCACCCAGTGTTGACAATGCAGATGTGGACTATACATTTGCCCAAATTCAGATTGATACAGCCATCGTTGATTACAGTGGTAACTGTGGCAATATGTCTTCAGCCATTGGTCCATTTGCTGTTGATGAGGGCTTAATCCCAACTACAACAAACGGTGAAGTGTGCATTCGAATTCACAACACCAATACGAAAAAAATAATTCATTCACGTTTTCACGTGATAAATGGCAGTTTTGAAGAAGAAGGTAATTTAGCAATTCCTGGTGTAGACGGTACAGGTTCACCTGTGCAACTTGATTTTTTAAATCCGGGAGGCGCATCGACTAAATATTTACTTCCTACACAAAAGGTGATCGATACTCTCAATATTCCCCAGCACGGCCCCTTCCAAGCCTCTATGGTGGACGCAGCCAATGCCTGTGTATTTATCAGAGCCGTCGATGTGGGTTTAAAGGGCAACGAATTACCCGATGAAATAGAAGCACGCTCCGAGCTGATGCACTTATTATCTCAATTGCGCTTGCACGCATCGGTATCCATGGGAATTGCGTCCACCTTAGAAGAGGCAGAACACATAAAAATGATTCCTTTTTTGGTTTTAGTGAGTTCTCCACAAAGTAGCCTGACTTTAGATGGTCAAGGGGTTAAAAAGGAGGATGCTCATTTAAGTGTTCGTGCACTTTCAAATGGACAAATTCACCGCGCCTTGCCACTGACAGGTGCACTGTGCACCGCTGTTGCAGCATCGATTGATGGCAGCATTGCAAATCAATGTTCGATTCAATCCAATTTAAAAGGCCATCCCATAAAATTAGCAATGCCATCCGGCATATTACAAGTTGGCGCTACCGTCAAATTAAACGAACACAACCAATGGCATGCGCAGTCGGGTTCTTTTTTTAGAACCACTCGCAGGCTCTTTGATGGATTTGTTTATGCATAAAAATCACTCCAGTTTCATGATTAAAGGACACGTTATGAATCACAAACTCTTTCTTGCTTTCATTGCTGCATTTGTTTTTTTAAATGCTCAAACTTCAACTGCACAGACTTACCCGTCTAAAACAATTAATGTGATTGTGCCATTTCCTCCTGGTGGTGGTGTTGATGTCTTAACGCGTGCGATTATGCAAAAACTTTCTGTTCGTTGGGGGCAATCTATCGTTGTTGAAAACAAACCAGGCGCTGGATCAGTAATCGGATCTTCATTGGTTGCAAAAGCAAATCCTGATGGATACAGTTTACTTGCTACCGTGAATCAAACCATGGTGGGCAACCGATTTTTATTTAAAAAATTGCCCTACGATCTTGATAAAGCGTTCGAGCCTATCACGCTAATGGTTAAAGCCGATCAGCTGATTGTTGCTAATTCTGCATTACCGGCCAACTCGCTCAAGGAAATGATCGATTTAGCACGCAGCAAACCTGGAGCACTCAACTATGGATCGTTTGGCAACGGTAGTCAGCCTCACCTACTCTTTTCTTTAATCAATGAAAAAGAAGGCATTGAGGTGATGCATATTCCTTACAACGGCATCTCACCCAATCTTGCAGCACTTGTATCAGGCGATGTGCAAATAGGAAGCGGTAGTGCGGCGGTTGTCATGCCATTCATTCAGGCGGGAAGAATCAAACCTCTAGCCGTTGCCAGTGACACACGAATTGCACAATTTCCAAAAACCTCCACTACGAGCGAGCAAGGCTTCCCTTACGCCAAAGTATCAATCTGGTACGCGTTGTTTGCACCCGCAGGTACTCCTATTGAGATTGTTAATGAAATTAGAAATTCACTCAAAGCCGTGATGACAGAGCCTCAATTTTTAGAACAACAAGTGGTTTCAAAAGGCTTAACTGCAATTAATAGTGACGGCAAAACATTGCGCGATGTGATTCGAAAAGAAGTAGAAGAAACAGCGGCCATGGTCAAGGCCGCTGGCATTACACCCGAGTAAACATCAATTAAAAATTAAGCTTATTGGTTTTTGCAACCTCTTTCCAACGAGCAATATCAGCACGTACATACTCATGCAAATCAGTAGGTGAGCCCAACGCCATGTCATGACCCAAAGCGTCAACCCTCAGCTTTACTTCAGGAATGGTGAGGACTTTTTTAACTGATGCATTTAATTTGTTCACAATTGCTGGAGGTGTTTGAGGTGGTGCAAATAATGCGATCCAAGCTACTGCATCAAAGCCCGGCGAAAGTGATTCAGCTACTGTAGGAACATCAGGTAACGAAGATGATCGCTGCAAGCTTGTAACAGCAATGGCCCGCACACTTCCGTTCTTGATAAACGGAGTTGGAGCTAATAGGTCAGTAATGCCAATTTTTGCATGTCCTGCACGCACATCAGCCGCAGCGGGTGCGCTGCCCGCATACGGCACGATGGTGAGATCAACGCCGACTTTGGCCATGAATAACTCTGCAGCAAAGCGACCTGAAGTGGCTGGCCCCGAAGTAGCTATTCCAGTTCCTGGATTGGTTTTGAGATATTTAACTAAATCTGCAGGCGTATAAATTGGAAGAGATGGAGATACAAATATCACATTAGGCGCAACAGTAAGAAGTGCCACTGAAGTGAACGCCGTTAGTGGATCGTATGTTTTTGCAAATGCAATGGTGTTCACGGAATGACTGGCTGATGTGCCCATGACCAATGTATAACCATCGGGCGGTGATCTTGAAACAATTTCTGACCCAGTCGTGCCACTAGCACCAGCCTTATTTTCAATCACAACCGATTGACCATAACTTTTACTCATATCTTCAGCAACGATACGCGCCAAAATATCTGAAGCACCGCCAGGAGCATAAGGCACAATAATTTTGATGGTTTTAATCGGAAAATCTTGCGCATGCACAGGAAGCAAACAAACCGCTAATAAAATTAATCCGCGAAAAATGACAGCTAATAATTTTTCAAACACAACAACTCCTTTAAAGAAAATTAATTAAACGAAAAATGGATCACAATGATTGCAGCAACCATTCAATGGTCTTTTGTTGAGGCAAAGTTTCAAATTTTTGCAGGTAATTTTGGATTTGATCGGGCTTGCGTGCGTGACGCGTTAATTGTTTAAATTTATTAATGACCTCGTCATCCGTCATTGGATTCCACTCTGTTCCGCGAGGTGCATCATTTTCAACGCTGGTGATTAGTTTTCCATCAGCACCCAGCACTTCCACCCGTGAAAAACGATAATGTCCAAACTGAGGCTCTTCAATCACTTCAAAAATTTTCATCAGTTCAAAAATTTCAGGACGACTTGCAATCGTCAAGCATTCCAAACTATGCTCAGGAGTAATAACGTCTGCTTCCATTGCAGCAAGCGCTAAACAATATTCAATGTTGAAACGAGCTTCGTTTCCATCTTTAGGCGTTTGACCTTTTTTGCTTACTGCTGGAATGATATACGCAGGTAAATAAATTCGGTATTTTTGAGTGTTATTTAAAAGTCCTTGATTCCGAAGCTTTGCAAGCGTATCAATTGCAGAATGCATATACCCACAACATGCATGCAATTTGCGACGCGGTGAAGCCAGGCGCCAAGTATCAAAATCCAAAATAATTTTGAGATCATAGGTGCGAGCAACTGTGGTGTAGTATCCAATAGGACTTTCGAGCAAACGAGTCGCTCCTTTCAAACCCATCTTTGCGTAATGGGCGGCTTGTAAGCCAGTTGCACCAGGCCATCCACCAAACAAGACTGGCTTAATCGAACTTCCTTCACCGAATATTAACTCTGCTGGGCACCAACTGGTTAATGCGCCTGCGATGGCCATGGCGTGTAATGTTTGCTCTTGATTCAGCCCTAATAACTTACTTGCGGCCACTGCAGCTCCGCAGGCAGAAGATAAGGTGACTTGCACCATGGCAGTTTCTGTGAACGGCTTTTGGTGCGCATAAAATCCGCCATGAATTCGACACAAAACCTCAGTCCCAGCAACAATAGCTTCAATTAATTGAGCACCACTTGCACCTATTGATTCAGCGAGGGCAAGAGCAGCAGGCACAACAGCAATGCTTGCATGACCACCAATGAGATCATTAAGCTCAAACATGTCGCCCATGTAAGCATTTATTCGCGCAGCAGATTCGATTGATATTTTTTGTGAGTATCCAATAACGCTGGCCTCTCGGTGCCCACCCCTAGCCAGCTCGGCTTGCATAAATGTATGTGCATCAGGTAATTTCGAGCCAGAGACAATACACCCAATGGTGTCTAATATATTGAGTTGAGTCTGATGAGCAACCTCTGCAGGAACATTGTTGAGCCTGATCTGATGCGCATACTCTGCCAATTGTTGGAGGATCGGTGTGGAGATCGATAAAGTCATGACACCCTCGCCTGACCCAAAATATGTTCTGCAGCGCGCAGTCCTGTGACGCTTGATTTGACCAAGCCCCCCACATAGCCTTTTTTCACTCCACCCTCCAAACCGCCTGACGCACAACCAACGGCATACAGTCCTCGAATCGGTAGTTCTTGATCATTCAATACACGGGCATCTGCATCAATACAAATTCCACCCATCGTATAGGTGATACCTGCACATACTGGAATTGCATAAAACGGTGCTTTTTGAATGGGAACAGCTTTAAATTTTTCTACTGAACGCGTGGGTAACAGATTTTTTGTTTGATTATTTTGAATCGCTTGGTTGTAATTTGAAATGATTATTGCAAGATTTGCTGGATCAATACCAGCAAGCTGAGCCAACTCCTCAATCGAATTGGCTTTGATTAAAGTACCTCCCGCATCAACCATGCGAGGATTGGGCGGTAATATATTGAATGTACCCGCATCATTCCAAATATTTTCATCAGCAATCACAATCGCATCCAATGGATCTGACAATGCAGCTATTGCATTAGCAGCTTCAACACCGCCCAAACCTTCATCAAATAAACGATCGCCTTTTTTGCCAACAACAATGCCAGCGGCAAGCACAAAGTCTAACCAACCGTATGGCCAAAGCTTGTCGTTTGTGAATGCATCTTTAGATAAGACGTGACCATAAAACCCCCTCAAGTCTGAAAGCTTGGCACCCACTTTTTGGGCCATACGCATCCCCTCGCCCATTCCGGTTTTGGCGTTGCGTTGAAAAACACGATCAGGGCTTTGTGTAATAGGTCCTTTAATCAAATCATGATTAGCTTGAAAACCTCCGTCAGCAATCACAACGGAGTTGGCTTTGACTTGAAAAAATTCACCGCTGTGCATTTGCCCTTCTAATCCGACGACTTGATCACCTGACTCAATTAAATGTGTGACTGCGTAACCACGATGCAATTGACCACCGCGTTCGTTCATATCTGCTTCGAAAGTTCTGAGCATGACATCACCCCCGCGCCCCTCCCATTGGCGACCTTGTGGCGTGATAGTGGGTGGAGATAACATAAACGATTGATAGTCCATGGGACCTTTAATAAAACGTATACCCACTTCTTGCATAAACCGAACCGCTCGAATTCCATCTGTTGCAACTGCACGCGCCAAATCGGGGCGAGCTGCACCACCTGTTGCGATAGCAATTCTTTCTTCTAAAAAATCGGGTTTTGACAAAATATCTGCTTGCGCACAATGCCAAATTCCAGCCGTTAATCGTGAATTGCAAATATAACGATCATCTGGATTTTTTTCAAAGACCATCACTTTTTTTCCGCCTCGTGTTAAACGTACAGCGGCCAACATACCAGACAGCCCCCCACCCACAATAGCCACATCACAAACAAATTGTTTTTTATCCTTGGTCATACACTTTGATTCATTAGCGAGGTAATAAGGTATCAGCCACGACCTCAACGATTTCAACGGCTAAACGTACACATCCCCACAAAATTGCAGAGCCAATTAAATTGAACACCAAATCAATCCAATCAGAGTGCATTGCGAAGTCAGCCAACGAATACACACCAGCCAATATACCCAAAGCCAGAGAACCCATTCGTCCATAACAAGCAACGAATACAACAGCAGGATATTTTTTAATCATCAGACTCATCCTTTGCTGTGATTATTTAAATTGTTATCTAACAAAGCAAGCATTTCTGGAGATGGTTGTTGATACGACCATTTGCGGCCCATGGTTAGGCTTGAACGTTTCATTAAATGAACCAACATTTCTGCATAAGTCATTGTTGCTCCCACCGAATCCATCACTGTTGCGCCGGCAATTGTTTTGACTCCTGAAAAATGCAAGACCTCGGTCATCACACCTTCAGAAGGTATTACCACATCAGCTCCGTCTTCAGCCGCTTGGGTCGCAGCTTGGGTAAATGCTGTAATCAATGCATCAGGATTTGCAAACGATGCGTTGAGTTGATTCTCTTCAAATGGAACAGGTAAGGCGTACCAACCGCTGACTCGTGAAAGCATCCCATGTTTGGCAACGATTGCTTTTACACGTCGCGTATTCACTTTAGATAAACAAACGAACGCGAACATATCACCCAAAGAAGAGGCCGTCATACAGCAACTCTCAACCATTGATACAACGGGAATACTGAGTAATGAACGCAGCTCTGCCAAATAAGGCTCACTAAAGCTTCCAAGAATAAAGGCGTCATAACCATCTGCCTGAGCTTGTCGTCCATTTTCAATAATGGTTGAAAGAATACGATGCTTGAGGTAAGGATAGCGATAAATTTCTGTAGGGCTGCTGCCCTCAAAAAAACTTTCTTGAACACCTTTGAAATCAACTTGGGTATCGGGTGAACAAGATTTTTTAGCGTGCTTTTTAAGTGCATCCGCATAATTCGTCAAATGCTCAACAGGAGTCATCGACTGATAAAGTAATCGCATAGATCACTCCTTAATTGAAAAATTTTGAAAAACTGATATCCATTTTATTTAAAACTATTTAGCATCACAAGTCAATTTTTAAAGTAGAGTGAGCGACACCCACTCATTAAACCGCAACGAGGCAGGGTAATCCTCTACTTGCAAGTGATGGAGTTACTTCAGAGAATAATCCGAGTTCGAATAGGAGTTGGCATGTTCAAAGTTATTTTTTGGGTTATCGGTTTATTTATTTTTGGAATCAATACGCCCATCGGCGCTCAAACTTTTCCTAATAAACCCATTAAGTTGGTTATCCCCTTTCCTCCTGGCGGCGCCACGGATGTCGTAGGGCGAATCATCGGTAAACGTATGTCTGAAGAATTAGGCCAGCCTGTCATTATCGACAACAAGCCAGGTGCAGGCGGGGGCGTTGGCACCCAGTTTGTTTCGCGATCCGACCCAGATGGCTACACCTTAGTATTCACAGTTGCTGGACCCATTACAGCCGTTCCACACATTAACAAAGACATTGGCTACAAGATGACCGATCTCGTGCCCGTTGGTATTGTTTTCAGGTCGCCCTTTTTAATAGTTGTCTCCAGCACTTCACCTTATAAGCAATTGAGCGAGTTAATTCAACAAGGCAAGCAAGATAAATCTAAAGTTCCTGCTTATGGTTCCTCAGGCGTTGGTGCGCTGTCTCATTTATATGGTGAGATGATGAATGTGGTGGCAGGTACCTCATTTGTACACGTCCCATTCAAAGGTACTCCAGGCACCTTGCAAGCTCTTTTGGCGGGGGATATTCATTGGGGTATTGTTTCAATCAACGACTCCAAAGGAAATTTAGAAGCTGGCAAGTTACGTCCGTTGGCTGTCATGAGTCCGACTCGAACCCCCTTGTACCCCAATGTGCCTTCAATTGCAGAATTAGGCTACAGAGGAATTGATCTTGATGGATGGTTTGGTTTATTTGGTCCGGCAAAAATACCAGAACCCACGCTACAACTTCTTAATCGAACACTCAAAAAAATTATCAATGAACCTGCTTTCATTGCCCGCATGACTGATTTGGGTGGAGAAATTCCAACCGATGCCAACACACCTGTCGTTGTTGCCAAAACAATTGAAAAACAATCCATAGAAGTAGAACGGATTGTCAAATCTGTTGGCGTTAAGGCTGAATAATTAATGAATCACTCGACCCCATATGATTTAATTGTTGTCGGTTCCGGCATGGCCGGACAATGCACAGCGTTAGCCATAGCGCAATTGGGTGGTCGAGTACTGGTATTGGAAAAAACAAGCGGGTTTGGGGGTAGCACCTTGATGTGCGCAGGAGCCTTTGCTTTTGCAGGAACAGACATTCAGAAAAAAAATAAGATCGATGATTCAGCCGAAATCTTAGAAGAGGATTTACTTAAAGCAGGCGAATACATCAACGACCGGTCATTGGTTAAAGTTTATGTTGAACATCAGTATTCCGCTTATCGCTGGCTTGAGGGTTTAGGACTTATTTTTGATCGAGTTGGCCTTAGTGGCAATCAATCTGTGCCAAGAAACCATGGCTCAGACCCTATACGTGCGCTGGCACTGATACATCAACATGCGCTAGATACTGGATTGGTTACTTTTCAAAAACAAACTCAAGCGACACAACTCATCACGCAGGGTGATGATGAGCACAAGCGGGTGATTGGCGTCAGACTATCTAATGAAAAATCAATTTATAGCAACGCTGGTGTGATGTTGGCCAGTGGTGGGTTTTCAAGAGCAACAGATATTGTTCAAAAATTTGCACCCCATCTTTTAAAAGCAAAACCAATGGGCGGATATGGAAATACGGGTGATGGCCTAAGAATGGGTTGGGCATTAGGTGCAGACGTTGCTGATATGGGTTTTACAAAAGGAACATTTGGTGCAGTTGTTGATGCGGCCTTACCAGGACATGAAAAAACAGTACCACTATTAATTGCAGCCATGTATTGCGGCGCTATCGTTGTCAATCAACAAGGTCAGCGATTCATTGATGAATCTCAATCCTACAAGGAAATTGGTGAAGCTTGTTTGGAGCAAGATGATGCTATTGGTTTTCAAATTTTTGATCAACGCGTGATGGATCAATCAACGGATATGCCCAACAACAGAGATTTTCAAGCGGCACTCAACGCTGGTATTTTGCACAAAGCAAACACAATAAGCGAGCTGGCTCAGCTGCTCAAGATACCAGCATCCCAATTATTGAACACCATCGATGCTTATAACAAAGCTTGTCAAGGGCAAAGCAAGGATCAGTGGGGGCGAACCTCTCTCAGTTCTGGTTATGGAAAACCAACACGGGTTGATCAAGGACCTTTTTATGGCGTTAAATGCACAACAGGCTTAACTACAACGTTTTCAGGTCTCAGAACAGATACGCATGCACGCGTTCTTGATGTTTTTAATAAACCCATTTTGGGACTTTACGCAGCAGGCGAGATTACGGGTGGTTTTCATGGGAAACATTACATGAGCGGAACATCCTTAGGAAAAGGTTGTATTTTTGGCAGACTTGCTGCGCAAGATGCCATGAAACACATTCAAAATAAAATTTCAGTATGAATTTCAATGGAAAAACCGTTGTTGTAGCATCGGTTGCAACCGATCGCGGTAGCGAAAAAACACATGTGCATGCTGCCTATGGAGTTCACATTGGTGCTGCTTGCGCTATTGATTTTGCAAAACATAGCGCACATGTTGTGGCGATCGATAGTAACGAACTTGCATTGCTGTCACTCAAAAATGAGATTGAAAAAATGGGTGGTCTCATAGAAACCATTCATGCAGATCCAAGCCAAACTGAGTCGCTTGAAAAAGCGGTACAGATATTTTCAAAAAATCACGATGTCGCTCATGTTTTGATCAATGCGCATCACGATACAGAGTTGTCCAACATTGTGAATACAAGCAATGAAGCATGGGCACGCGTAATTGCATTTGATTTATTAGGACCCGTCTACGCGACTAAAGCATTTTTACCTTTTCTTAAAAAATCGGGACAAGCAGCTATCGTCAACATGGGATCTATTGATGGAATCAATGGCAATCCTCAGATTCCTGCCTACTCGACAGCGAAGGGAGGATTAATTCCTCTCACACACTTAATGGCCGATGAATTTGCACCCTTTGGAATTCGTGTCAATTATGTTGCGAGAGGCATGGTTACACCCGTAGACGCAAAAGTAATCAACCCCATGTTTGTTCCCTTGCTAGAACACACACCCATTTCGCGGCCTGCATATCCACATGAGGTGACAGCTGCGGTTAGATTTCTTTGCTCATCTGAGGCCTCTTACATCACGGGCATTGTTTTACCTGTTGATGGTGGTCGACTCGGAATTACACCTGGCACACGCTTTCAAAGTGCCGTTCAATCCTAAAAGGAAAATTCATGAACCGTTTTCTTCAGTTGATTGGATTTGTTTTTTTTATGCTGATGATCTCAGACACTGCCATTGCACAAAACTATCCATCACGCCCGATCAAAATTATCGTTGGCTTTCCACCTGGCGGTGGCAGCGATGCGATGGCACGTATCATGGCCTCTGCTCTTTCAACTGAACTTAAAGTAGCGGTGACAGTAGAAAATAAAGTGGGTGCTGGTGGCGTAATTGGTACAGATTTTTTAGCGAAATCAGCGCCTGATGGCTACACACTTCAACTAGCAACACCTGGCTCATACACAATTGCGCCCTCATTGCGCAAATTGCCCTATGACCCAGTAAAAGACATTCAACCTGTTTGTATGCTTGCGACATACCCCAATTTAATCGTCGCAAGCACTGCATCAGGCATTACCAGTTTGGCCGATTTAGTAGCAAAAGCAAAAGCCGATCCAAGTCGATTCAATTTTGCTTCATCGGGTAACGGCACAACTCCTCATTTGGCATTTGAATATTTCAATATGGTTGCGGGTGTAAAAATTACACATATCCCCTATAAAGGCAACGGTCCAGCGATTGCTGATTTGCTTGCAGGACAAGTTCATCTCACCGTTGCAGACCCATTGCCATTACTGCCACATATTCAATCTGGAAAAATCAAAGCACTCGCGCTCACAACAAAAGCACGTTCAGGATTTTTACCCAATTTTCCCAGCATGACAGAATTAGGTTTTCCACAATACGATGTTCCACTCTGGCTTGGCATCACCGCACCCGCTGGACTTCCTGAACCCGTTTTGGTTCGCCTCAATGATGCGATTTCAAAAATCATGGCTAACCCAGAAATTATTGAGAAATTTGCTGCAGGTGGAATGGACGCTGGTTATACGCCTGCATCCACTTACTCCAAAATCATGGCAGAAGAACGCATTCGCTGGGCCGATGTAATTAAACGCAACAATATCACTGATTAATTAATTGTTATGTTGAAATTTAATTACGCCGATAGCGAATACGGGCAAGTTCACTATGCCAAAGTAGGGTTAGGCCCTTCTCTCGTTCTTCTACCAGGCTCATCGCGGTCATTTACACAATTTTTACCTCTAATTTCATATTTAAAATATCACTTTGAAATCATTGCAATTGATACTTTGGGGTTTGGATCATCAGCACCCTTTCCTGCAAATGGCGATTTCAAAACATTAGCGCAAAGCGTTATTGCTGTACTGGATGCATTGCAAATTGAACAAACGCATGTTTTTGGTATGCATACAGGTCACAAAGTGGCTGCAGTATTAGCCAGCGAATGGCCCGATAGAGTTGATCGAGTGATCTTTGCTGGCAAAAGTCACAGTATCATACCCAATCAAACCAAGAGAAACAACGCCATATTGGAACGAATCAAAGGTAGAACTTTTA
>Ga0214919_10005354_pt1 | contig 18277 bp, 11 predicted proteins | sample LL1503_MetaG_FD_177994 | JGI IMG/M metagenome (GOLD analysis project Ga0214919, IMG submission 177994) | Freshwater microbial communities from Lake Lanier, Atlanta, Georgia, United States - LL-1503 | ecosystem: Environmental > Aquatic > Freshwater > Lake | place: USA: Georgia | collected...
AGCAACCAAACTGCCTGGTGCACCATGGCAGCACGGTCAGAAAAAATACGCGTGCGCTTTGGCTCTGGAACGGAAATGTGTTTCATAGAATGGCGCATTCTAAGAACGACCACCATGTTCAGCTTTTTCAAAAAAAAAACCCCTGCCCAAAGCGCTGATGGCCCCCTCGTCCCCGCCCAGCCAAAAGCCGCTGCGAGCGAAGCTATGCAATCGACTCAGCCCGAGGCATCCAACCGCCAAGGCTGGCTGGCCCGGCTCAAAACCGGATTGGGCAAGACTGCCGCGGGCATTTCATCTGTGTTTGGTGGCAAACGCATCGACGAGGCCTTGTTTGAAGACCTGGAAAGCGCTTTGCTCATGGCCGATGCCGGCGTATCCGCCACTGAATTTCTAATCCGTGAACTACGCCGCAAGGCCAAAGAAACGCAAGCCCAAACGCCACAAGAGCTCAAGGCGCTGTTGGTCGATGCATTAGCTGCTCTGTTGGCCCCGCTAGAGCGACCGCTGGTCATTGGCGCCACCGCACCTACGGTAATCATGGTCGCTGGCGTGAACGGAGCGGGTAAAACCACTTCCATCGGCAAACTCACCCACCGTTTGGCCGATGGGGGCGCCAGCGTGCTGCTCGCCGCTGCCGACACCTTTCGCGCCGCAGCACGCGAGCAACTGGCTATCTGGGCGGCGCGCAACACGGTAGAAATCGTGAGTCAAGAGGGCGGCGACCCCGCCGCTGTGAGCTATGACGCGGTGTGCGCTGGCAAGGCGCGCAAGAAAGACGTGGTGCTGATCGACACCGCCGGGCGGCTGCCCACCCAGCTGCACCTCATGGAAGAGCTCAAAAAAATGAAGCGCGTGGTGCAAAAAGCGGGCGAGGTGTCGGGCCTGGGTGCGTGCCCGCAGGAAGTACTGTTGGTCATCGACGGCAATACCGGCCAAAACGCACTGGCGCAGGTCCGCGCTTTTGACGATGCTCTGGGTCTTACCGGGCTCATCATCACCAAGCTTGACGGTACCGCCAAAGGTGGCGTGCTGGCAGCCATTGCACGTGACCGCCCAATACCGGTGTATTTCATTGGCGTAGGTGAAAAACTCGAGGAGCTAGAGACCTTCAACGCCCGTGAATTTTCCCAAGCCCTGCTGGATTAGCCCGTAGGGCGCTCCACCAAAGCGATTGCCATGTCAGACGCTGTGCCTACCTCACATAACCGCCGCCAAACCATTAAAACCGTCGTCCATGGCGCAGGCCTTTATTGGCTTGCATTAGCCGCTGCGTCCGTATCAGCCCAAAGCGACACCCCGGCGTGGCGCCGCATCGAAAACCAAGCCCGTGGGCAAACCGTATATTTCAATGCCTGGGGGGGTGCACCCACCATCAATGCCTACATTGCATGGGCGGGTGAGCAGGTGCTTCAGCGCTTTGGCGTGACAGTGGTCCACGTCAAAATTGGCGACGCAGCCGACATGGTCAAGCGCGTACGCAACGAAATACGCGCTGGCAAATCCGACGGCAGCGTCGACCTGGCGTGGATTAACGGCGAGAATTTTTTAACCCTCAAGCGCGAAGCGCTGTTATTTGGACCGTTCGCAGAGTCGCTGCCCGCCTACGCCAAAGTGGACACCCTGGGCAAGCCCACCACGCGCATCGACTTTTCCGAACCCGTGGACGGCATGGAAGCCCCCTGGGGCATGGCGCAACTCACGTTCATGGTCGACAGGCAGCGCGTGGCCACGCCCCCTGCCAGTCTGGACGACCTGCTTGCGTTCGCGACCAAGCACCCCGGACGCATGAGCTACCCACGCCCGCCGGACTTTCACGGCACCACCTTCCTCAAGCAAATGCTGTTGGACTTGCAAGAACCCGCGCAGCGCGCGGCGCTTTACCAAAGTGTCACAACGCAGGCTTTTGCCCGAACCACAGCCCCGCTTTGGCGCACGCTGGACGCCCTGCACCCCCACCTTTGGCGTGCGGGCAAGCAGTTCCCCCACACGGCGGCGGCCATTCGCCAGATGATGGCCGATGGCGAGTTGTTGCTGGCCATGACTTTTAACCCCAATGAGGCAGCCAACGAGATCGCCGCCAAACGCTTGCCAGTCACCACCGTGAGTTTCCAGTTCAGCAGTGGCACCATTGGCAATTCGCATTTCTTGGGAATCCCTTTGAACGCCAGCGCACCGCAAGGCGCACAAGTTGTCGCCAACTTTTTGCTCGGCGCCGAAGCCCAGGGGCGTAAAGCCGATATTGCGGTCTGGGGCGACCCGACGGTGTTGGCGCTGGATCGGCTATCGGGCCCCGAAAAGGCGTTTTTTCCGAGCCGGCTGCTACCCGGTCAATTAGGCCGCAGCGCACCAGTGCTTGCAGAACCGCACGCCAGCTGGGTCGACCCGCTAGAGAAAGAATGGATTCGGCGTTACGGCACATGAAAAAAACCGGGCTTTTTGAGGGCGCGGTTTTTCTCGGTGGATCTAATTCGAATTAGTGGAACTGCTCTTCTTCAGTTGAGCCAGTCAGCGCAGTGACGCTGGATTTTCCACCTTGAATCACAGTGGTAACTTCGTCGAAATAACCCGTTCCCACTTCTTGCTGGTGGCTCACAAAGCTGTAGCCACGCTCGCGCGCCGCAAACTCGGGTTCCTGCACCTTTTCCACATAGGCGGTCATGCCGCGTGCTACATAGTCCTGAGCCAAGTCAAACATGTGATACCACATGTTGTGAATACCGGCCAAAGTAATGAACTGGTATTTGTAGCCCATGGCGCCCAGCTCTTTTTGGAACTTAGCAATAGTCGCGTCGTCCAGGTTTTTCTTCCAGTTAAACGATGGGCTGCAGTTGTAAGCCAGCATCTTTCCGGGGTGCTTGGCATGTACCGCGTCGGCAAATTTCTTGGCAAACGCCAAGTCGGGCGTTCCGGTTTCACACCAGACCAGGTCAGCGTATTCAGCGTAGGCCACGGCGCGCGAGATGGCCTGGTCCAAGCCCTTCTTGGTCTTATAAAAACCTTCGGCCGTACGCTCGCCGGTCAGGAAAGGCTTGTCATTTTCGTCGTAAGCGCTGGTCAAAAGGTCGGCTGCTTCCGCGTCGGTGCGGGCAATGACCAAGGTGGGCACGCCGTACACGTCGGCGGCCATGCGGGCTGCGATGAGTTTTTGGCAAGCCTCGGTGGTTGGCACCAAAACTTTGCCACCCATGTGGCCGCATTTTTTCACCGACGCCAACTGGTCTTCAAAGTGAACGCCACCGGCACCAGCGCGGATCATCGCTTTCATCAATTCATAGGCGTTCAACACGCCACCGAAACCCGCTTCCGCATCGGCCACGATGGGGGCGTGGTAATCGATATAGCCCTTGTCGCCGGGGCCTACGCCTTTGGACCACTGGATTTCATCGGCACGGGTAAATGAGTTGTTGATGCGCTCAACCACCTTGGGCACCGAATCCACCGGGTACAGGGACTGGTCCGGGTACATGGCCGAGTACTCGTTGTTGTCGGCAGCCACTTGCCAACCCGACAGGTAAATGGCCTTAACGCCGGCTTTGACTTGCTGCATGGCCTGGCCACCGGTCAACGCACCCAGGCAGTTGACATAGGGTTCGTTGTTGACCAGTTCCCACAGCTTTTCCGCACCCCGGCGCGCCAGGGTGTGTTCGACCTGGAACGATCCACGCAAACGAACCACGTCGGCAGCCGAATAGCCACGCTTGATGCCCTTCCAACGGGGGTTGGTCGCCCAGTCTTTTTCCAGTATGGCGATCTGCTGCTCGCGGCTTAATTGTTCATTCAGGGATTGGGGCATAAAACACTCCTAAGTTGGTAAAACAGGGACACCGCTTTGCGTAGCAATTCCGGGGCCATTAGGCGCATTTTAGGTCTTATATAAGACACATGAGAAATCTTATGTCTTATATAAGACTAAAAATTTTCTGTTAAATATCAATTACTTACCTCAATAATTTCATCGAAAGAAAGCATATTTCCACATTGCGAAATATTCTAGATGCCAAAAAACGTATATTTTTCATAATGCGGAAATGGATCACGCATCACAAAAGGGCGTGAGACAAACAAACATCAGAAAGCGTTCGCGTAGCGGACCAGTTCCCAGTCGCTCACTTGCTGGCTATATGCCTCCCACTGCACACGGTGCAGTGCGATGAACTGCTGGCAAAACGGCGTACCCAAGGCCTCGGTGAGATCCGTCGCTGATTCCAAGGCATCCAATGCATCCCCTAAGTTCTTGGGTAACCTGGCTGGCATGGGTAATCCGCTGGCGTGGCGCAGGTAAAGGTCTTCGTCGCAGGGTTTCGGTGCCGCACGCCGTTTGTCAACGCCATCCAATCCGGCCAGCAGGGTGGCGGCGATGGCTGCGTACACGTTGCAAGACGGGTCGGGCAACCGCCATTCGATGCGCCCTGCCACCGTGCGTACCAGGCAGGTGCGGTTGTTGTCGCCATAGGCTTTCCAAACCGGCGACCAGGTAGTGCCCGACGCGCTTTGGCTCACCGCCAGGCGTTTGTAACTGTTGACGGTTGGGGCGCAAACCGCGCTGAGTGCATCTGCGTGGTGCAACAAGCCAGCCGCAAACTGGTGGCCCAAAGGGCTCAAGCCCAAATCACCTTGCCCATCGGCAAACACGGCGTGGCCAGCAGAGTCGGTGATACTGAGATGAAAATGCAGACCGCTTCCTGGCGCATGGGCAAACGGTTTAGGCATGCAACTGAACACCTTGCCGTGCTTTTGCGCCACGGCGTGGGCCACCATCTTGAACAGCATGAATCGGTCAGCCGCAGCCAAGGCATCATCAAACCGGTAATTGATTTCATACTGGCCACACGCATCTTCGTGGTCCATTTGCTGCAGCCCAAAGCCCAGGGAAACAAGCGTGCTGCGCATCTCTTCCAAAAAGTCGGCATTGCGGTAGATGGACTGAAAATCGTAGGACGGCTTAGCCAAACGGTCTTGTACGTCGGCCAGTTGCCAACGCCCCCTCTCGCCCTCGTGGAGCAAAAAGAACTCTGGCTCGATACCCACCCACAAGGTCCAACCCCGGGCTGTCAGCCTTGCAAGCGCGGTTTTGAGCAATTGTCGTGAGCAGGTTTCCAAGGGCTGGCCCCCGGCAAAACCGTCACACACGGCGCGTGCGACGCCCGGCATAAAGGGCAAGGGTTGTAAGGACTCCAGTTGCACGCGCCCGTAGTATTCACTGCGCGGGCCGAACCGGGGCAAGCCGGTACCCCAAATACTGGGACCGGCGAACCCGGCACCTTGCTCCACCCATTCCTGCAAGCCCTCCACGGGCACCAGCTTGCCTTTGGCCACCCCATGCAAGTCGCAAAACTGGGTCAATAGCGAATGAATACCCTGGGACTTCAGGGCCGCAATGGTGTCTAAATACGGTGTCATCGAAAGCGCAAACAGCTAGCTCAGGCCAGCACGCTGTCCAAAATAAGCATCGCTTCGGCGAACACGCTGTCTTCGATGGTCAAGGGGAACAAAAACCGGATGGCATTGCCGTACACCCCGCAGGTCAGCAGCAGCAAACCTTTTTTGAGAGCGGCTTGCTGCACTTGCTTGGCCCGCTCGGCGTGCGGCGCCCCGGTGCTGGGGTACACAAAGTCACATGCCACCATGGCGCCCAAGGCCCGAATATCGCCCATGGCGGGGTTTTTTGCCTTGGCGGCTTGCAGGTGCGTGACCAAGCGCGCACCCAGCACCTGCGCGCGTTCACACAAACGTTCCTCTGCCATCACGTCCAGTACCGCGTGTGCAGCGGCCACAGCCAGCGGGTTGCCGGCATAGGTTCCGCCCAAACCTCCAGGGTTGGGCGCGTCCATGATGTCTGCGCGACCCACAACGGCGGACAAGGTGGCTCCACCGGCCAGACTCTTGGCCAGCGTCACGATGTCCGGGGATACGCCGTGGTGCTCCATGGCAAACATCTTGCCGGTGCGGGCAAAACCGGTTTGCACTTCATCGGCGATGAGAACGATGCCGTGCTCATCGCACAGCGCGCGCAGCCATTGCACGGCAGCGGTCTGGATCGGGTTAAAGCCACCCTCCCCCTGCACCGGCTCGAAAATAATCGCTGCCACCCGCTTGGGATCAATATCGCACTTGAAAAGCTGCTCCATCGCGTGCTGCGTATCGGCCAGGTCGGCGCAGTGGCAGGGAAATGGCACGTGGTAAATCTCGGGTGCGAAGGGTCCGAAACCAGCCTTGTAGGGCTGGACCTTACCGGTCAGCGCCACCGCAAACAGGCTGCGGCCATGGAACGCGCCGCCAAAAGCGATGACTCCGCTGCGCTGGGTGTGAAAGCGGGCGATCTTGACGGCGTTTTCAACCGCCTCGGCACCGGTGGAGAAGAAAGCCGTCTTTTTCGGCCCGTCAATCGGAACCATGGCATTCAGGCGCTCAGCCAGCGAAACGTATTCGGTGTAGGGAACCACCTGGAAGCAGCTGTGCGTGAAGCGCTCCAACTGCTGGGCAATGGCCGCCTGCACCTTGGGATGCACGTGGCCCGTGTTAAGGACCGCAATACCCGCCGCAAAGTCGATGAAGCGACGCCCCTCAATGTCCCAAAACTCGGCATTCTTGGCATGGTCAATGAAAAAATCACCCATCACGCCAACGCCGCGCGGCGTAGCCGCCAAGCGCCGCGCGTGCCAATGCGCATTAGTCCCTGTGTCCAGGGCGATGGCATCACTCTCGGCTTTTACATTTGCATTCATGATGAATTACTCGGTAAAGAATAGGTGTCAGGGTCTGCACACCGCGCGCCCTGGTCGTTGAATTGTGCTGTACCGCAGGATGCAATAACAAAATCTAGTGCGCGTGGGCCAAACCGCTGACCAGAGTCACCAAACCGATACCTGCCAGCAGCCAGGCTATTTGGGCCGTCGTCTGGGGGGCAGACAGTTGCTTTTGCAATTGGGGAATCAGGTCGGCCAAGGCCACATAAATAAAGCTGCTAGAAGCGACCACCAAGAAATAAGGCAAATAGTCCTGCAATTGGTCCACCAGCCAAAACCCGAGTAAACCACCTAATGCCGTAACCGCACCCGCCATGGAGACCTTCAGCAAGGCCGCATTGCGGTGCGTGGTATTGGCGCGCAGCACCATCAGGTCACCCATGTGGTGCGGCACCTCGTGCGCCAACACCGCTAGGGAGGCGATCACTCCGAGCCGGATATCGGCGATAAATGCCGACGCAATCAACACCCCGTCGCCAAAACAATGAACGCTGTCTCCCGCCAGCACAGCCCAGCCTCCGCTGGCGTGGCTATGCGGATTGGCAGTTGAACCAGCCTGTGGTGCATGGTGGTGGCCTTCGTGGTGTGGATGTGCCTGTGGGTCCTGGTCCAAGGAGCTGTGCTCCCCATGCTCGTGACCGTGGTGCCACAGCTCGGCTTTGTCCAGCAAAAAGAAAAAAACCAAGCCGATAAGCAAAGTCAAAAACAGATCGTGTGCGCTGCTCTGGCTCTCGAACGCTTCGGGCAACAGGTGCATAAAAGCAGTCGCTAGCAAGGCCCCGGCCGCCAGGCTGAGCATGTGCTGCGTGTAGCGCGCCAGCAGGCCAAAACTCAATCCCGCCGCCACCCACACGCTACCCACACCAGCAAACAGGGTGCCCAGCAAAATAGCCAAAAGAGTCATCGTCAAACCCCGTTGGCCAGGAACCACTGGGTCAGACGCCGCCAGCCGTCCTGGGCCGCTTCCTTGCGGTAGCTGGGCCGGTAGTCGGCATGAAAGGCATGCGGCGTGTCGGGATAGACCACGAACTGCGATGCCTTGGCTGCTGCCGGACCCGCTGCCAAGGCTGTTTTCATGGTTTCGACCGAATCCAGGGGGATGCCGGTGTCAGCGCCGCCATACAAACCCAGCACGGGGGCATTCAGCTTGGCTGCAACCTCCACCGGATGCACCGGCGTGAGTGGCGTGCTTTGGCCCACCAGGCGACCGTACCAGGCCACCCCGACTTTCACCTTGGACTGATGGGCGGCATAAAGCCAGGTGATCCGCCCACCCCAGCAAAATCCGGTGATCGCCAAGCGATCGGTGTCGCCCCCGTTACGCGCGGCCCAGGCTACGGTGGCATCGAGATCGGACATTACCTGCGCATCGGGCACTTTGTACACCACTTGCGCCATTAACTGACCCATGTCGGCATAGCTTGAAGCATCGCCCTGACGCGCCATCAGGTCGGGTGCTATCGCCAGATATCCCAGATGTGCCAGACGCCGAGTGACGTCTGCGATGTGCTCATGCACGCCAAATATCTCTGGCACCACCAGCACTACCGGCGCATTCTTGGCACCCGTGGGCGCCGACCGATAGGCGGGCATGGCGTAGCCATTGACGTCGATGGTGATGCGTCCGGCCAACAGGCCTTCACTAGGTGTGGTGACCAGGGTCTGCGCGGTGACCGGAAGCACGGACGCGGCAAAACCGACACCCACGGCTGCTTTGAGCGCGGTGCGGCGGCTGGGGTGGGCGTCACTGGCGCGTGCATTGAGAAGGGATTGGGCGTCTTGCATGGTGTCGTGGTTCATTCAATTTCCTACTCTGTGGCATGGGTCGCCTGCGTCTGCTTTTCGGGCAGCGCTAGGCGGGTAAATGGAGGCCTTTGCACACTGAAAGCCCCGACAGGGATTGTGCCGCAGGCCTTTGCACACGCAGCGACAGGCCTTATTGGCCAAGCCGCGCCCGCTCAATGTGCCTGGTCCCAGTTAGGGCCCACGCCCATTTCGGCCAGCAGCGGCACCTTCAGGGCGGCCACGTCGGCCATCAGGCGCGGAACTTCGACCTTCAGCCAATCCACTTCGGCCAGCGGCACCTCAAAAACCAGTTCGTCATGCACTTGCATGATCATCTTGCTGGCGCGGTGCTCGGCGTCCAGCACCTGCTGCACCTTGACCATGCTGAGTTTGATCAGGTCCGCCGCTGTGCCCTGCATGGGCGCGTTGATGGCGGCACGCTCGGCCCCAGCGCGGCGCTGGCCGTTGGGGGAATTGATCTCGGGCAAATACAGGCGCCTACCGAACACGGTTTCCACGTAGCCGCGCGCTTTGGCTTGGGCGCGGGTGTCGTCCATATAGCGCTTGACCCCGGCAAAGCGGGCAAAGTAGCGCTCGATGTAGTTTTTGGCTGCCGTGTTGTCAATGCCCAGATTGCGCGCCAGGCCATAGGCGCTCATGCCGTAAATCAGGCCAAAGTTGATCACCTTGGCGTAGCGCCGCTGCTCGCTGCTGACCTGGTCCACCGCCAGACCAAACACTTCCGCCGCCGTGGCCCGGTGCACGTCCAGGCCGTGGTGAAAGGCGTTTAGTAGTGCCGCGTCGCCGCTGATGTGGGCCATGATGCGCAGTTCAATCTGGCTGTAATCGGCGCTGGCAATTACGCTGCCCGCAGGGGCCACAAAGGCCTCGCGCACACGCCGTCCCTCGAGCGTGCGGATGGGAATGTTCTGCAAATTCGGGTCGTTGCTAGACAAGCGCCCGGTCACCGCCACCGCCTGCGCGTAGTGGGTGTGCACCCGCCCGGTGCGCGGGTGGGCGAGCTGGGCCAGCTTGTCGGTGTAAGTGCCTTTGAGTTTGGCCAGGCCCCGGTGTTCCAAGATTTTGGCGGGCAGCGGAAAGTCCTCTGCCAGCTTTTCGAGCACCTCTTCGTCGGTGCTGGGCGCGCCGGTGGCGGTTTTTTTGACCACTGGCAGGCCGAGTTTGGTGAAGAAAATCTCGCCAATCTGCTTGGGGCTGCTCAGGTTGAAGGGCTGACCGGCCAGGGCATGAGCCTCGGTTTCTAGCTCCATCATGCGCGCACCCAGGGTCAGGCTTTGTGCGGCCAGCGTGGGCGCGTCGATCAGCACGCCGTTGCGCTCAATGCGGTACAGCGCCTCGCTGCTGGAAATTTCGAGTTCGTAAATAAAGCGCAGACCTTCGTTTACGGCAACCTGCGGCCACAGCAATTGGTGCACTTCAAGCGTCATGTCGGCGTCTTCGCATGCGTATTGCGACGCGCGCTCTATATCCACCTGGTCAAAGCAAATCTGGCTTGCGCCCTTACCACACAGGTCTTCAAAGCTCAAGCCGCTGCGCCCCAGGTGGCGCTCGGCCAGGCTGGCCAGGCCGTGGGGTTTGTGTACTTCAAGCACATAGCTTTGCAGCATGGTGTCGTGGGCGTAGCCCTTCACCTCAATGCCGTGGTTGGCAAACACGTGGCGGTCGTATTTGACGTGCTGGCCCAGTTTGGGGTGCAGCGGACTTTCCAGCCAGGGTTTTAGGAGCGCCAGCACCTGTTCGCGCGGCAATTGCTCAGGCGCGCCGGGATAGCGGTGCGCCAGCGGGATATAGGCCGCCTCGCCCGCCACTACGCAGAGGCTAATGCCCACGATTTCGGCGCGCATTTCGTCCAAGGACGTGGTCTCTGTGTCCACGGCCACCAGGTCGGCGGCTTGCACCAGCGCGACCCAGCGCTCCAGCGCGTCCAGGGTCAACACTGTCTCGTAGTGAGTGGGGCGCAGTGGGGCTTCTTCACCAAACAAAGTGGATTGGCTGGGCGCGTCAGGGCTGCTTTCGCTCGGTGCCGCCGCCAAGTCGCTCTGGTGCGCCGGGCCGTCCGAAAACAAGTCCGCTTCGCCCGTGGCGCCGGCGCGTGGCGCCTGTTTGGCCATCTCGGCTGCCGCCGCACGCGCCAGGCCCTTGAAGCCCACGCGCTCATAGAAATCATGCAAAGCCGCCGTCTCTTGCGGGCGCGTCACCAGCTCGTCAAACGCGGGCAGGCCAGGAAGCCAGTCGCGCAGGTCGCAATCGGTCTTGATGGTCAGCAACTGGCGCCCGGTGGGCAGCCAGTCCAGCGCTTTGCGCAGGTTCTCACCCACCACCCCTTTGATGTGGTCGGCATTGGCCACGACCGCCTGCAAGCTCCCAAATTCCTGCAACCACTTGACGGCGGTTTTGGGGCCGACTTTGGATACGCCGGGCACGTTGTCCACCGTGTCGCCCACCAGGGTTTGGTAGTCCAGCATCAGGTGCGCGGGCACGCCAAACTCTTCCTGCACACCAGCCAGATCACGCCGCTTGCCGTTCATGGTGTCGATGATGGTGATGCGCTCGTTGACCAGTTGTGCCAGGTCTTTGTCGCCGCTGCTGACCACCACGTCCATGCCGCGCCCCGCAGCCAGCACCGCCAGGGTGCCGATTACGTCGTCCGCCTCCACGCCGGGCACGTCCAGCACCCGCATGCCCAAAAGGTGCACTACTTCATGGATGGGCGCAATTTGCAAGCGCAAATCGTCGGGCATGGGCGCCCGCTGGGCCTTGTACTGGGGGTAAATGGCGTCGCGAAAGGTCGGGCCTTTGGCGTCAAACACGCAGGCCACATAGGCCGCAGGCACCTCTTTTTGCAGCGCCTGCATCATGTTGACCATGCCACGCAAAGCACCGGTGGGGCTGCTGTTGGGGTCGCCGGGGATGGCCCGCAAGTCGGGCATGGCGTGGAAGGCGCGGTACAAATAGCTCGATCCGTCGATCAGCAAAAGGGTGTTGGAGGCTTGGTGCATGCGGTCATTTTGCCTTCGACCGCCGCCTGGACTGGGCAAACTACAATGAACTATGGCCTTTTTTGGCACCGGGCGGCCCGCGCGCTGCAGTTGGTTCAGCGTTTTTCACACGGGTTGGATTCATGGCGGTTTACACGGAAGTTTCAGTCACCCAGGCCAGCGCCTTGTTCAAGAGCCTGGGGCTTGGCCCACTCACTCGCCTTGAAGGCTGCTCCGGGGGCATTGAAAACACCAATTATTTTGCCGACACCGTGCAAGCGCGCTACGTGCTCACCTTGTTTGAGCGGCTCACGGCCACCCAACTGCCCTACTACCTGCGGCTGATGGCGCATCTGGCGGCCCATGGCATCGCCGTGCCCAACCCGGCTGCCGACGCAAGCGGCCAGGTGCTGCATTCCTTAGGCGGCAAGCCCGCCGCCATCGTCAACCTGCTCGCGGGTGCCTGCGAACTTTCGCCCGGCCCCGCGCACTGCGCCCAGGTGGGCGATATGCTGGCGCGCATGCACCTGGTGGGGCGCAGTTTTGCTATGCAACAAGATAATTTGCGCGCCCTACCTTGGTGGAACGACACCGTGCCCGTGGTGCTACCCCACCTTGAGGGCGCGCAAGCGACCTTGCTGCAGTCTGAGCTGGCCTACCAAAACCACGTGGCCACGCTTGCCGCCTACGCGGCGCTACCGCGAGGCCCCATCCACGCCGACCTGTTTCGGGATAACGTGATGTTCGCCCCAAGCGCCGTGCCGGTGCTGAGCGGTTTTTTTGACTTTTACTTTGCCGGCAACGATGCGTGGGTCTTTGACCTGGCCGTGACGCTCAACGACTGGTGCGTTGACCTGGCAACGGGTGAATGCCACGCCGAGCGCACACAGGCTTTTTTGACGGCCTATGAGGCCGTGCGCCCGCTGGAAGCCGCCGAATGCTCCCTGCTGAGCGCCATGCTGCGCGCCGCCGCACTTCGTTTTTGGATCTCGCGCCTGTGGGACTGGTATTTGCCCCGCGAAGCCAGCATGCTCAAACCCCACGATCCCCGCCACTTCGAACGTGTTTTGCGCCAAAGAATCGCAAACCCGCTGACAATGAACCTTTTTTCGTCACACCAGCACCCCTATCCATGAAACTCAACGCCATTCCCGCCCGCCATGGAGTTCTTTGGGTCAAGATGGGGATAACCACCTTTTTGCGGCAACCGTTGGCCCTGTCGGGTTTGTTTTTCATCTTTATGGCCGTCATGTCCGTCCTGAGCCTGGTGCCCGTGCTGGGCAGCGTCCTGGCTTTGACCTTGCTGCCGGGCGCCACACTGGGTTTGATGGCCGCCACGCAAGAAGCCCTCAAGGGCAAGTTCCCTATGCCTGGGGTCTTGTTCAGTGGCTTTCGGGCTGGGCGCAAGCAGCTGCGCGCCATGCTGGTCCTGGGCGTTTTGTACGCCTCGGGCTTTGTGCTGCTGCTCGGGATTTCGGCGCTGGTCGATGGCGGGAAGTTTGCGCAGCTTTACCTTATAGGAGGTGCCATCGGTGCAGAAACCGTTGCCGACAGCAATTTCGAACTCGCAGCCCTGGTGGCCATGGCTATGTACCTGCCCTTGTCCCTGATGTTCTGGCATGCGCCGGCTTTGGTGCACTGGCATGGCATTACGCCTGTAAAAAGTATGTTCTTCAGTATCGTGGCATGCAGCCGCAACTTTGGCGCCTTTGCCGTTTATGGCCTGGTCTGGGTGGCGGTGTTTGTATTGGTCGGCACCACCATCGCGCTGCTGGCGAACCTGTCCGGCAGCGAAGACCTTGTTGCAGCCATCTTGCTCCCGTGCGCAATGGTGATGGCAGCCATGTTTTTTACGTCTATTTACTTCAGCTTCACTGACACCTTTGGCGCCACGGTCGAGCACCTAGCCTAAAAGAAGAGCGGGTGCGGACAACGCCAGCCAAGTGGCCATGTCACCAAGGGTTCACACAAACACCTTAACCTTCGCGCATTGACTATTGGATTTCCAGCTGTCGACCGCGAACCATGTCCCTCCACTTCCCCTTGCACACGTTGACCCGCACCATCGCATATGGGTCGTGCGGCGCCCTTTTGGCTTTGGCGCTGTCACCCGCATGGGCACAAGCTGCGCCTGAGCCACTTGCGCCTGTCTCGCTGGCGATGAAATCCTTCTTTCAGCTGCCCGTCGGCCCCAAGGGCCTGGTCATTAGCGACACTCTCAAGCAGTCCCAAGGCCAACGCGTGCGGTTGACAGGGTATGTGGTACAGCAAGAAGTAGCCACGTTGGGGCGCTTTTTGCTCACCCCGCGCCCGGTGCAAATGAGCCAGCACGCCGACGGGGAAGCCGATGACCTGCCGCCCGCCACCGTATTTGTGCGCCTAGACGCCAGCCAGCAAGGCTGGGCTGTAGCCCACGCGCGCGGGCTTGTCGAAGTCACCGGAATCCTCGACGTTGGACGCCGAGAAGAGACGGACGGCCGCGTTTCTTGGTTTCGCCTCCAACTCGACCCGCAAGCTGTACGCCCCATGAGCCGCTTTGAAGTCACCAACTACCTACACAGTCTGCAACACGGCCATTGAGGCCACTCTCGGCTGATTACCCACATTTTCTTTTATCCAAACGGAGACGCTATGCATTTGTCAATCCTGCGCCGCTTAAGCCCCATCGCCCTGTGCGCTTTTGCCTTTGCCGCCCAAGCCGCGCCCACCGTCACCCGCCTGACACCACCCAGCGAGCTGTTCAGTAGCGGCCAGGCCGCGCCCGTGATCGCCCGCTTCTTGCCCGGCCAGCGCTTTGACCTGCAAGCCACATTGCGCCCCGATGAGGCCGGCAAGTTCATCACCAGCGCAAGCTTCGCGATCGACGGCAAGGCAGTGCTCGCCAACGTGGCGCTCAAAGTTTGTGAGGCGGCCTGTCTCAAGGGCGTGCCCGCCAACGCTACCCTGGCCAGCGTACGCGCCGTGAGCGTGGACAAACCCGGCGTGCACCAACTCACCGTCACTGCCACACAAAGCGACGGCCAAACCGTGACGGCCACCGGCAACTTCGAAATCGTGCCGCTGGTGCCCGGCGCACAAAAGGTGAAAAACATCATCATCTTGCTCGGCGACGGCATGGGTGCGGCGCAGCGCACCGCCGCGCGCATCGTGGCCGGTGGCTACGCGCAGGGTAAGGTGATTACTCCCTTGGCCATGGACACCTTTCCGGTCACAGGCATGGTAAAAACCGCCTCGCTCAACTCGGTGATCACCGACTCGGCGCCTGGCATGACAGCCTACGTCTCGGGCAACAAGAACAACAACAACGAAGAAGGCGTGTTTCCTGACGATACGACCGACCCCTTCGATAACCCGCGCATCGAATACCTGAGCGAATACCTGCACCGCACGCAGGGCAAAGCGTTGGGCTTGGTCACCACCGCTGACGTTTTTGACGCCACCCCGGCCGGCAACGCGGTGCACACCAGCAGCCGCGGTGCAGGCACCGGCATCGTCGATCAGTACTTGGACGACCGCAAACTCACAGGTCTGAGCGTGCTCATGGGCGGTGGGCGCAAGTGGTTCATGCCATCAACCACCCCCGGATCGGCGCGCGGCGACCGCACCGACTACGCTTTTTCTGCCACCGACGCACACACCGCTGACATCGTGAAACGCTGGGGCGCTGCGCCCGGCCAAATGGACAAAGACCGTGATTTACTGGCCGACTTTCAAAGCGCCGGTTTCACCTACGCCAGCGACAAAACCAGCATGGACGCCATCGACGGTGGCAAAACCGATCGCCTGCTCGGCCTGTTTGCCCACTCGAACATGAACGTGGCGCTGGACAAGATGGATGGCCGACGCAACAAGGCGCGCGGCGTGACCGGGCGCGTGGTGGACGACTATGGCTTCCCAGACCAGCCCATGCTCGACGAAATGGCAGCCAAAGCGCTGCGCGTGCTCGAGCGCGATAAGAAAGGCTTTGTGCTGATGATTGAGGGCGCCTCCATCGACAAACAGGCGCACAACATGGACACCGAGCGCTGGATGCTCGACACCCTGGAATTTGACCGCGCCATTGCTCTCGCCAAGGCCTTTGCCGCAGAACGTGGCGACACCCTGGTGATTGTTACCGCCGACCATGAATGCGCCGGTGTGGCGCTGATTGGCGGCTCCAAGGTCAGCGACACCCGCCTGCAAGCGCTGGTGCGTGAAGGCGGGGGCACTGCGCTGCGCGACGCCGTGGTGGGCGTATACGAGCAAGCGGGCTTTCCCAAATACCGCATGGCAGCCGACGGCTACCCTGAAACCGCCGACATCGACAACCGCCTTCTGGTGGGTTACGGCGCCAACAGCGACCGCATGGAGGACTTCCGCACCAACGAGCGGCCCCTGCAAGATGGCCAACAACCTTTTGTAAAAAAAGAACCTCTGTCCGCCTACCCCGCAGGCCCCATGGCGCGTGATGCCGAAGGCAAATACATGGTTACCGGCCAGGTTCCCGGCGACAGCGCGGTGCACACCGCCACCGACATCCCGCTCTCGGCATTTGGCCCCGGCGCCTATGCATTTACCGGCGTGATCGACAACACGGACGTGTTTTTCAAACTGGCGCAGGCGGCGGTTAAGGGCGTGGTGATGCCCGCGCCGTGGAGCGCAAAGAAAGCGAAATAGATCTCAGCGTTTGCGCCATGAGACGAAAAAAAGGCAGCTCAGGCTGCCTTTTTTTCGTCCGGGTCGGATCTAAACCGGCGTCAGCTTGGCCACGCTCAGCGCCAGCCACTTGGTGCCATGGCGCGGGAAGTTGATTTGGGCGCGTGCGTCGTCGCCCGTGCCTTCCAGGGTGAGCACCGCGCCTTCGCCAAACTTGTTGTGAAACACCTGCATGCCCACGCGCAGGCCGTGGGCGGCGCTCTCTTTGCGGGGCACCTCTGTCGTTGCGCTAGCGCCATAGGCTGCCGAGCCCAGGCTGGAGCCTGCATATCCACCAACCTGTGCGCCCCCACCCTGCCCCCAACTGCCGCGCAGGGGCTGGCGTTTGGGCGTCAAGAGCTTCAGACACTCTTCGGGCAGTTCGTCAAAAAACCGGCTTTTGAGGTTGTAGCGGGTTTGGCCGTGCAGCATGCGAGTTTGCGAGTGGCTCAGGTACAAGCGCTGGCGTGCGCGGGTAATGGCCACGTACATCAGGCGGCGTTCTTCTTCCAGGCCGTCACGGTCGCTCAGCGAGTTTTCGTGAGGGAACAGGCCCTCTTCCATGCCGGTGATGAACACGCAGTCAAATTCCAGGCCCTTGGCCGAGTGCACCGTCATGAGCTGAATGGCGTCTTGGCCAGCCTGGGCCATGTTGTCACCCGCTTCCAAGGCAGCGTGGGTCAAGAAGGCGACCAGGGGCGACAGGGTTTCGCCGGTGTCGCCAAATTCTGGTTCGGGCGGTGCGGCGTCGGGGTCTAGGCCCTGGCTGGCTGGGCTTTGCGTTAACGCGCTGTCAGCGCCCTGCCCGCCCGGCGCCGCCCGGCCAAAGCCTTCCAGGCGCACAAAGCTCTCGGCGGCGTTGACCAGTTCTTCCAAGTTCTCGATGCGGTCCTCGCCCTCACGCTCCAGGCGGTAGTGGGCCAGCAGGCCGCTGCTGTCGAGCATCAGGGCCACTGTTTCGCGCAGGCTCAAGGTGGCGGTTTGTTCGCGCAGCACATCAATTTTGGCCACAAAAGCGCCCAAGAGCGTGCCGGCCTTGCCGCTAACCGCGCTCACGGCGTCATGGAAGGAGCAGCCCGAGGCCTTGGCCATGTCTTGCAATTGCTCGATGCTGCGCGCGCCAATGCCGCGCGCCGGAAAGTTCACCACCCGCATAAAGCTGGTGTCGTCGTTGGGGTTGGCCAGCAAGCGCAAATAGGCCAGCGCGTGCTTGATCTCAGCGCGCTCAAAAAAGCGCAGGCCGCCGTACACCCGGTAGGGCAGCCCGGCGTTGAACAGCGCGGTCTCTATCACCCGGCTTTGCGCGTTGGAGCGGTACAGCACCGCAATTTCGCTGCGCTGGTAACAGTCGCCGCCCGGATGCTCACTGGGGGTTTTGAGCAGTTGGCGCATTTCGTCCACCATCCACTGCGCTTCTTCAAAGTCGCTGGGCGCCTCATAGACGCGCACCGGTTCACCCGGTCCCTCGTCGGTGCGCAGGTTTTTGCCCAAGCGCCGGCTGTTGTGGCTGATCAGCGCGTTGGCCGAATCGAGGATGTTGCTGTGGCTGCGGTAGTTTTGCTCCAGTTTGATCTGGTGCTGCACGCCAAATTCGCGCACAAAGTCCGCCATATTGCCCACGCGCGCGCCGCGAAAGGCGTAAATGCTCTGGTCGTCGTCGCCCACCGCCAACACCGCGCCGCCTTGGCCCTGGGCGTCTGCGCCTCCATCAGCGCCCACCCCAGCCAGCATCTTGATCCAGGCGTATTGCAGCTTGTTGGTGTCTTGAAACTCGTCGATCAGGATGTGGCGAAAGCGCCGCTGGTAGTGGGTTCGGATGTCAGCGTGGTCGCGCAGCACCTCGTAACTGCGCAACATCAGCTCGCCAAAATCAACCACGCCTTCGCGCTGGCATTGCTCTTCATACAGCTGGTAAATCTCGACCTTGCGCCGGGTGTCGGCGTCGCGCACTTCCACCGCCGCCGGACGCAGGCCGTCCTCCTTGCAACTGGCAATAAACCAGACCAGTTGCTTGGGCGGAAAACGCTCTTCGTCCGCGCCAATTTGCTTGCACAGGCGCTTCACAGCGCTGAG
>Ga0214919_10005355_pt1 | contig 18277 bp, 14 predicted proteins | sample LL1503_MetaG_FD_177994 | JGI IMG/M metagenome (GOLD analysis project Ga0214919, IMG submission 177994) | Freshwater microbial communities from Lake Lanier, Atlanta, Georgia, United States - LL-1503 | ecosystem: Environmental > Aquatic > Freshwater > Lake | place: USA: Georgia | collected...
CTTAGCTTGGAAGTGCCCTGCCGAACTCTTCTTGCCTGAGGGCTCTTTCGACGCAGTCGCCTATTGGAAATCTATACTCAACTCTTCTCAACCCAGTGTTGCACTTCCACCTTGAAACCGCCGAGGCTAATCGCCATCCAAAGATTAATGAAAGAATTGAGCGAGTTCGCCAAAGTAGATTAAGTAGTGAATCTCCAACAACGCGAATTACTAAAGTCCCGCCACACAGGTTTATGCAAATTGAAGGTGCTGCTAAGTAATTTACTTTTGCCGTTCCTGCAATTACCTCGGAAAATCGAGAATACTTACCAGCAGTACTTTTAGATGGAAATATAATTCTGTCTAACAAATGCTACGCTTTATACGATGCACCCTTGTGAAATTTTTCTATCGCCGTTTCGAAGTTGTATCAAATATGGATTGGCAGTGTATGCGCGAAGATGCGCTCTGACTTTTCATACTCTAATACCTTGGGATGGAATACATTTCCAGTCCCATTACTTACGGAACAAAATAAAGCAAATCTAATCACCCCTCCCCATTTTCCACAAAACTGTTATGATTATTTGACTTCGAAATTCGAAGTCTCCACCCTCAACCCATTAACTATAAAAGACAAACATGAGCGAAGCAATATGGGCCAGTTGGTACGACCTCAATGACGACGGTCGTAACGAAAACATCGCATGGATTAACGACAACTATCTTCCATTTTTAAAACAGCAGGCTGGTTACGCATGGGCAGCACACTATCGCAACATTGGACCCGGCCCTTCACTTGTCGCTTACCATGACTTTGCTGGACACGCGCCAGATTCCGAAAGTTTAGAAATAGGTAGTCAGTACGTCATATTGGTTGGTGCCGCATCAACACACACGTTTTTAAACCCTGTATTTACAGAGTTAAAAATACCCAATCACTTTGCACCCATGCTGAATCATCGCAAAAATGTTCGCAACGTCATATTTGCAGAAGAAGCGCGCGTCAACGGTCCCGCAATTTCAACTCGCGCACCAGGCTCAACACCAGCACCCGCCATTCAATTTGGTACTTACCGCATTCGCACATTTGAAGAAGAGTTAAGCCTCAACATGTGGTATGCCCACGAGCGTTTCCCGCTCATGAGTCGCATGCCTGGCAGCGTACTTACTCGCAAATTTGTGTCAATGCTCGGATGGGCCAAGCACGGCATCCTCTATGAGTTTGAATCCTTAGAAGCGCGCACCAATCAATTTGAAGAACCACACGAATCACGCATCGTCGACCCAAAAGCTTGGGTTGGCAAAGTTGTTAGGTCCACACTACATACCCCAGGCTCACCCGTAGTAGGCGAGCGCATTTGGCCACCCATCGTACCCAGCAACAATTCTTAAAGGAAGCAACTATGATTAAAAAATTATTGCTAAAGCTCAACATTACTTTTGTTAGCGTTGTTTGTATATCTGCGGTAAATGTTTTTTGCACTACATCTGCTCACGCACAAAATTACCCAGAAAAAACCATCACCATGCTCGTCCCTCTACAAGTTGGAAGCGCAGGTGACACCGTACTGCGTGTCGTTGCACAAAAAATGTCTGACAACATGAAGCAAGCCATCGTGATTGAAAATCAAGCTGGCGTCTCGGGTCTACTAGGCGCAGAACGTGTATCGCGCTCTACTCCCGACGGATATTTAATTGGCGGCATCAGCGACAGCGTTCTTAACTTTGCAACCAACTTGGCAGAAAAAGTTAACTTTGATCCTGTGGGTGGCTTTGAGCCCATTAGTCTTGTCGCTAATGTGAGTTGGGTCTTAGTTGCAAACCCATCATTGGGTGCAAAAACTATCGGTGACTTAATGACGTTGGCGCGCGCAAAACCAGGCACGATCGACTACGCGTCTGCAGGATCGGGTAGCCCACACCACATTGCAATGGAAATGCTGACACGCCCACAACGCATCAGTATGAAACATATTCCATACAAAGGTGCAACGCAAAGTTTGATTGATGTGGTGTCAGGTCAAGTGCCCGTGATGTTCTCTGCAACATCGGTTGCACTGCCATTTATCAAACAAGGCAAACTCGTTGCACTTGGCGTGCCTAACGAAAAACGCTCACCCCTTCTGCCTGATGTTCCAACATTTGCAGAGGGTGGCATTTCTAATTTCAACTTTGCAACGTGGGTTGCAATGTTTGCACCCAAAGGAACAGCTGGTCCCATCATCAATCGATTAAATTTAGAAGTGCGTAAAGCGCTTGAAGACCCAGCAGTAAAAGACAAACTGCTTTCACTAGGACTTGAGCCTGCACCAACCACTACCACTCAACTGGCAAAGATGATGTCCGATGGTAATGCGTCCATCAGAAAAATTATCAAGGATGCAGGTATCAAGGCTGAATAGAAGGATTCGACCCACACAAATTATTGAACCACTGCGGCTTATCCGGAGAGTTTTTATCCATAAAAAAAGTCAGTGCAATTACAACCGAACTGGCAGACACTTATGCAGATGCTGAAATGCGACAAAGCTTTCAAAAAATAAGCTACTGCATTCCCATTCATTTAATCCGTTGGAGGGCTCATACAGAATCAGATTGAGGAAACACCTAAAATAGCTTGGTAAAAAGACCAGCTATTTCCTTATTTGATACGAACTTTGTCGCGCTGAGGGATTCTGGGTGATTTTTTACCCGCTACTTTTATCAATTTATTCTGCGTTACACGTTAAATGATATAAAAACAAAGTTGCTCTCAATCAAATTGGATCAGTTTTTAGACTCAGGTCAAATCGCGGCCAACCGCTATCGGTTGCAGCTAATGCGTTATTTGGGCAGATCAAGTCTAGTATGTCGTAAGTTCATTTACAAACTTGAAACACCTCATACATGTAATGGCATTATCAATCTCACCAAGCCTGTTGTAACAATTGAGTCAGCGTCCCAGGTTCATTGACTTTTCTGGGATTGCTTTGCAAGAACCAGTTAAGCATCGCTTCCTCTGCGATTGCGTTGAAAGTGTCTTGTGTAACTCCCAAGTCACGCAGTCGTTTAGGAATGTTCAATGTATCAAGCAATTGTTCAACCAAATCAATGGCTGAATCACTCGAATGGATGTTAAAGGGCAGGTCTCTCAATGCGTAAGCGACTTTTTCAATTCGTTTTGCAGTGATGGGCTCATTGAATCGCATGGAGTGCGGAAGGATCATTGAACCTAACAGTCCGTTGTTCAGATGAAAACGTGCGCCGATGCTGTGACTGAGAACGGCGGCAATGCCACCACCCGCAAAATCAGTGCCTTGCCCGCACATCAAGGCAGCAATAATGAGTTGTCCGCGCATCGCGCCATCGTCTTGGTTGCTTCCAAGCAGAGGCAGATTCTCAGCCAGCAATCGAATTGAATGCAAAAGCAACGCATCCACAATTGGATCCCCAGTGAGCGACTCCAGTCCCTCGATCGCCATGGTCAACGTATTGAGACTAGCCGTTTGAACCAACTGTGGCGGTGCACTACATGCTAACTGTGGGTGAATGAATAAAGCTTGTGCACGTGTTTTGGGGTCAAAGAAAGCGAGTCGTTGCCCAGTGTCTGCATCGAACACGGCACTGCCAGCTTTCACGCAAGCGGTGGTGGGCGTGGTGGGAATGACAAACTGGGGAAGTTTTGCTGCATTGAGCCGAGGACTCTTTAAGCTCCCGTCTGCTGATCGTTGCGTACAAAGTTGCCTTGCATCGTCCCCCTCTGCCAGCAAAATGCTTGAAGCACGGGCTGTGACAATGGCCGAGCCACCACCCACTGCGATGACAGCATCTGCATTTTGTGTTGCTAAAAATTGCATGCCACTTCGAACTGATAGTAGAGGGCTATGCGACATCACACCATCGAAAACACCAGCATAACGCGGGCCCAGTGCGGCACGAACAAGATCCAAACAATTTGTATTTCTGGCGATTGACTTGCCACAAAATATGACCGCGCGTCGACTGCCCACACGATCCAATTCGGCACCTAGCGATTGAAGACTTTCATGGCCATGAAATAACCGTAACGCTGTGAATGCGTGTTCAAAGGATTGCATGTGATGATCAACCAAGCTCAATTGAATTCATGTCGGTTTGAACAAAGCATTGTGCGTGAAGTTGGAAGTTTCATGCTGAACAAAGATTTGATTTCAATCAAGAAAGGCTCCTTGATACCCAGCATCAACTTCAGAAACCCAAGCAACTGGTACGTTGATCGGATGACTCAAAAGTATTTGACCAAACGTTTTACCAAGAGGATCGTTTCGCAGTGAAGCAGCACCACCACCACCCAAGGCTTCTTCGATGACAAAATTAAAGGCATTGATTCCGGGTACATCAAAACGGACTACTTGAGCTTTGGAGAGGTGCTTGAACCAAAGACCAACTGCCTCAGGCGTGAGTTGTTCGTCAATCAGTGCAACGAATTTTGATTGTCGTGCAATCACTGCTATGTGCGCCTGATCTCCTTTGTCGCCACTTCGTGCAACAGCAAGAGCAGACAGTGGTACTGTTTTTTGTTCACCGCATGGTACTAGGCTTGGGGTGTAACGCTTGCCAAGTGATTTAACACCGCTATTGGTTATGGCGGGCGTATGGACGGTGTATCGTTCGCTGTTAACCACAATAGACACCGTTACCTTGGATTTTTCCCAAAGAAAAGAAAATAGACGGTAGACCGGTTGTACTTTAGGTCGTCCACTGAAACCGGTAGTTCCTGGCGCACCCGCGATGCCCATGGGGGCAACCTCCACCGCAAGAATGCCAAGCGCTTTGGCATTGCTGTGACGTGCGGACAGTCGAACCACGACCTCGCGCGAACTTGGTTGTGCATGACTGCCATAAGATGACAATTCGCTGCCGAGCACTTCGATGTTGATTTCTGAAAAATCACCATAACCTTCTGCTGAAATCAGTCGCTTCGATCTCTTGATGATTGCCTCAGCGGCTCGTTGCCCCATGTGAATCGCATTCTCACCAACAAAAGTCAATGTTGTAGAAAGTCGGTAGCCGTCAAGCCAAGTGCAGCTAACTTTGTAGGTATTTGTTGGCTCACGACCAAGAGCCCCGCTGATTCGAACTTGGTTTTCGCCGCACTGGGTGATGGTGACACCGGTGAAGTCACAACTCACATCGGGAAGAAGGTAATTGGCTGGATCAGTGACTTCATACAGCATTTGTTCCGCGACAACGAGTGGTTGTATGAGTCCACCAGTTCCTGAGGGCTTGCTGAGAACGAAATCGCCATTGGAATCGCATTCTGCAATTGGATAGCCCATATTGTCCCATCCAGGAACCTGCCACCAGTCCGTGTACAAACCGCCTGTGGTCTGGGTGGTGCACTCCAAAATGTGACCGACAAGGCTACCAGCGGCTAAACGGTTGTAGTCTTGCATGTCCCAATGGAATCGGTGTATCAACGCTGCAAGCGCTAAAGCGCTGTCAACACAGCGTCCAGTGATAACAACATCAGCACCACGACTGAGTGCCGCAACGATTGGCGCTGCGCCCAAATAGGCGTTCATGCTGGTCAAGCTTGCAGGAAGTTCCGCAGAGGAATTAACTGCCTTAACTTGATTGGCATGCACCTCTGCTTCAAATGGCAATAGATCGTCACCATCTACAACTGCAATACGCAGAGAAACGCCAGCAACATCCGCCGCTTTTTGCAGGGCCTTTGCACATGCACGCGGATTCATTCCGCCAGCATTGCTAAGGATCAAGGTTTTTCGTTCAATGATCAACGGTAGAACGGGGGCGAGCGCCTTGACGAAATCCGTTGCATATCCCATGTCCGGATTTTTCATTTTTGCGCTGGCCATGATTGACATCGTCAACTCAGCCAAATAATCGAAAACCAAAACATCGACATCACCCACACGGACAAGTTGTTCTACCCCTTTGTTACTGTCTCCCCAAAATGCACTGGCGCCCCCGATGCGCAGTGTATTTTTTTGATTGCTCATATCTTTTCCTTAGTAGGACCGAGGAAGGCCCAACACACGCTCGCCAATAAAATTCAATATCATTTCACGACTCACTGGTGCGATATTGGGAACCATCACTTCGCGAAAATACCTTTCCACGTCATATTCCGCTGCATATCCCATTCCACCAAATGTGCGAACTGCTTGCTCACATGCACGCAAACCAGCCTCTGCACCCAGGTACTTGGCCGCGTTAGCCTCGGCTGCACAAGGGCGGCCTGCATCATAGAGTTGCGCTGCACGCCACATCAGCATGTCTGCTGCTTCTAGGTCCATCCAGTTTTTAGCCAGTGGATGAGCGATACCCTGATTTTGTCCAATAGGGCGACCGAATACAACACGCTCCTTGGCGTATGCCGTTGCTTTTGAAAGAGCCCTTCGTCCGATACCTATCGCTTCTGCTGCAACTAGGATTCGCTCCGGATTAATAGCATCCAGCAGTATGCGAAAACCATCACCCTCTTTGCCAATACGGTGATTTTCCGGTACCGGTAGGTTATCAATAAATACTGCATTTGAATCTACAGCTGCGCGGCCCATCTTTGCAATTTCTCGCGCTTCAATGTAGCGACGATCAAAATCAGTGTAAAACAAAGTCATGCCATCCGTGCGTTTTTTACATTCTTCAAGTGGTGTTGTGCGTGCGAGAAGCATGATCTTGTTGGATCGCTGAGCCGTTGAAATCCACATTTTGCGCCCGATGATAACGTAACCATTTTCTTTTTTGATGGCGCGTGTTGTGATGCTCGTGGTATCAAGGCCAGCATCGGGTTCAGTAACGGCAAAACATGCAAGATCCTGACCGCTAATCAACCGCGGCAGCGATGCGAGTTTTTGTTCCTCCGTGCCATGCACGACGATCGCATGTGGCGCAAAGATATTGATATGAATGGTTGTGCAGGCTGCCAGTGTGCCAGCAGAATTACCCACGATTTGCATGAGTAAAGCAGCTTCTGTGATGCCTAATCCAGCGCCTCCATATTCGGTTGGCATGGTGATGCCCAGCCATCCGGCATCTGCAACGGCTTTTTGAAACTCAAACGGAAATGAATGCGTCTGGTCTTTTTCACGCCAATAATCGTCATCAAAGCCATTGCACAAGGTTTGTACCGCATCCTTGATTTGCTGTCGCACTGGACTTAAGTCAAGTTCTATCATGAGAGCCCCACTTTGTTGGCAAGTCCGGACATGGTGTCTGCAAATTCATCCAGCAAATCGTAGATGACCTGACGAACTGAACTCTCTTCATTGATGGTCCCCACAATCTGACCAACAGGACATGTCATGAAGTCCAATGCTCTTGCGCGATCAATTCGAAGTCGCGCTTCAGCATTGAGTACGCTTTGCCATGGCATAGGCAGTGTTTTGGGTGCATCGGGTTGCAACCATGCTTCGGTGTATTTGCTACGAAGCATGCGACCAGGCTTACCGGTTTTTGAACGTGTTTGAACAGCGTCTCCCGATGCAGCCTTGAAGAGTAATTGTTTCATTTCGTCAGTGAGATCGCTCTCACGAGTCCCGTGCCATATCGAGCCACACCAAACACCTTGTGCGCCGAGTGCAAAGGCTGCTGCCATTTGTCTGCCTCGCCCAATGCCTCCAGCAGCGAGGACAGGTATGGGTGCCACAGCATCGACAACTTCGGGCCAAAGCACCATTGAACTCACGCTACCCGTATGGCCAGCGGCCTCAGTCCCTTGTGCGATCAAGAAATCAAGACCGGCCTCTTTGTGTTTAAGCGCATGCTCCACCTTTCCAGTCATAGCACCTACTTTGATGCCGTGGTCGTGAAGGCGTTTAAGAACTGCAGGTGAAGGTGAACCAAGTGCACTGACAGCCATTTTCACGTTGGGATGTTTGATTGCGACGTCCAGTAACTCATGCGCAAACTCTGGCGTTAAATGCATCCGGTTAAGCTCCGCTTTCATCAATGCATCGCGCTCCTGCAGTGGCAACCGAGGAATACCTGCAGCATCAAGCAATTGTGTCTGCCATTCCACATGCCCACGAGGCAGACTCTGCGTATCAAACAAAGCATCGCCCACAGTTTCATACTTCTCAGGCAGCAACAGGTTGACCCCGTAAGGCTTATCGCCGACTTGCTCATCAATCCACTTGAGTTCTATTTCAAGTTCGTCAGGTGAGTAATAAGCAGTTCCTAAACACCCTAAGCCGCCCGATCGGGAGACTTCTGCCACGACATTTCGGCAATGAGAAAATCCAAACACTGGAATCTCAATACCGAACATTTGACACATCTGATTGTTTTCCATTGATACATCTTTCAAGCAAGTTATCGAATTCTTTTATTTCACGAGCGTCATCATCATTCGGGTTGAATACCGGAATCTTTGATTTTGGTGGTCCAAGCTTCACGCTGCACTTTCAAGTAAGCAGGAAATGTAGAGCGCGGGCTGGGGGGCAGAGGCCGACCGGTCACTGCAAGTCGTTCTCGTACAGAACTCTTGATCATTATTTTTCCTATGGCTTCACTCAACTTTTCTGCAACTGCATCAGCAACGCCGCGCGGGGCCAAGATACCAAGCCAAGTTTGAACATCAAAATTAGCCAGTCCAGCTTCAGCGAAGGTGGGTACATCTGCAAGCTCAACCATGCGCTGCTGATTCGCTACTGCCAGAGCCCGTACCTTACCGCCTTTGATTTGCGGTATCGCAGTGGTCTGATCCAAAAAGAGGAAATCCACAATGCCGGCTATCAGGTCAGTGATAGCAGGTGGATTGCTCTTATAAGGAATCGGCTGTGCGATGATGGCCATGCGTTTGAGAAAAGACGAACCAGCGATCTGGGTGGTTGCCGAACCAAAACCATAGGAAGATTTATCTCGGTTGTTGCTAATGACTCTCACAAGATCTTTGACAGAATAGATCTGAGAGTCTGAGCGCACAACCAGTAAAAATTGCGACTCCACCACGTTAGCTATCATTTCAAAATCACGATCTGGATCGTATGGCAATGCTTTGAAGAGGCTTGGTGCCGCCGAGTGTGTCGAACTACCCCCAACCAATAGCGTGTAACCATCAGGCAAAGCTTTGGACACATAGTCCGAGCCGATTGTTCCGTTTGCACCTGCGCGATTTTCAACGATGACAGGCACTGATAATTCTTTTTGTAATTCTTCTTGTAAAACGCGTGCAACAAAGTCAGTGCCGCTTCCCGCAGCATAAGGCACAACCAGTTTGATGGGTTTGGTTGGATAGTTGGTTGATTGAGCGTTACCTGACTGAACCGTTAAACCAAGCACTGCAATGGCACCAAGCGCTATTGCATTGCGGCGTGTGTGAATAGTCATTTTTGTGTTCCTTCTTTGAAATTTGATTCGGATGTTTCATTTAGAAAGGTCACGCCTTGGGCCAACATCTCAGCGATTTCTTCTGGGGAGTAACCCGCTTGGATTAACACCTCATTGCTGTGCTCGCCAAGCATTGGTGGTAGTCGGTAGTTGGTGGGAGGAGTTCCGTGCCACTCGCTGGGAACTGCGGTCTCTCGTATCGTTCCCAACGTTGGATGCTCAACATTGGAAAAGAAACCAATGTCATTCAAGTGTGGGTCATCCATGAGCGAGTCAAAGGTATGCATGGGGAACACGGGTATATCGGCCACTTTGAGTAATTCTTGCCACTCAGCGGTGGTTTTTTTTGCCAACTCTTGCGTAACGAATTCACCCAACTCTTCACTGTGTGTGGTTCGTGTTGTCATGTTTGCCAGTCGCGGATCGGTCGTCCAGCGTTCGGGTTGGCCAATGACTTCTAGAAAAGCTTTCCAATGGTGGTCGTGGTAGATAGCGCAACACACGTAGTTGTCCTTGGTGCGAAAGGGCGTTCGCGATTTAGCAATGATGCGAGGGTAGCCAAAATCACCTTTTGCAGGGATGAATTTATTGCCGTAAAGATGATCGCCAAGAATGTATGGAACCATTGTTTCAAACATGGGCACATCGATCTGCTGTCCCTTACCAGTTTTTTCGCGGTTGTATAAGGCTGAAGAAATAACGCCAAATGCATACAAGCCGACAGAACGATCAGCCACGTTAACGGGTACGTAACGAGGCTTGCCGTCTGAGTTGGCAGCCAAGGTCCATGGAAAACCCACAGCAGCTTGAATCAGGTCATCAAATGCAGGGCTTCGCGCGTACCGTCCGCGCTGCGAGAAACCAATCATGCTGACGTAAATGATGCGAGGATTGACTTTGATCAAGTCCTCATAAGTCAGTTTAAGTCGCTCCATGCCTTTGGGACGAACGTTGCAGGTCACTACATCTGCATCTTTGATCAGTCGAAGAAAAACTTCGTGGCCTTTAGTTTTTTTCAAGTCCAACACAATGCTGCGTTTATTTCGATTGAGACCTAAGTAAATGGGTCCCATTTTTTCCGATCCGCAAGGTCCAATTTTTCGTGTTGAGTCACCATCTTGCGTTTCAACCTTGATGACATCGGCACCTAGATCTGCCATGAACTGCGTTGCAGATGGCCCCATCAATACCGCTGTTAAATCAATCACTTTCACGCCAGCAAGTGGGCCCGTGCGCGCAGTATCGTCAGGATTGGTTTTTGTCGCCATAGCTTGGTATATAGAGTGATGTCACATCAAAACAAATAATCATTATTCCGCTTGAATCCCAGCTATCTTCACTATATTGGTAATGTTGGCTCGATCTAATTCCATGAAACTTTGCAATTCATTCAAACCGAGATTGCTCACAAGTGCGCCCCGATCAAGAAATGCTTTTTTAATGTCTGGTGAAGATAGTGCAGCATTTGCGCGTTGTGCAAGTTGCTCAAGAATTGGACGTGGTGTTGCCTTGGATGCCATTACCACTTGATAGTCGAATGCACGGTAGTTTGGTAAGGTTTCTTTGACTGTTGCGATATTAGGCCACTCAGTAAGTCGTTCGTCGCCAAACACAGCCAATACTTTCAGTTTGCCCGCTCTCAATTGAGGTAAAGCTTGTGCGAGTGAATTGGTCATGATGTCGACAGTTTCACTCATCACGTCAATCATGCCTGGAACGCCGCCCTTATAAGGGACTCTGAGTAGATTGATACCAGCCTCTGATGCCATTGAAGCGATGCCAAGGTCGCCATAGTACGCATAAGTGTGTTTACCCGGATTGCGTTTGGCCATTGCGATTAAATCACGCAGGTTGTTGGCTGGGAAATTGGGCGCGGCGACGATGACGGCTTGAATGATGCAGGTACGTGCAATGGGAACAAGGACATCGAGTGGACGCAGCTTGGTATCCTTCATCATGAATTCTTGGTTAAGCATCAAGTTGCCATATGTATACAACAAGGTACGACCGTCAGCTGGTGCAGAAGCAACGTAGGACACACCCAAGGTCCCATTGGCTCCAGGACGATTTTCTAATATCACTTTTTCACCCATCAACCCTGAAAATGCATCGGTGAATATTCGCCCCAATACATCGGTGCTACCACCTGGGGTGTATGGCACAACCATGGACATCTGGCGCTTATTGTCTTGAGCTTGAACCAGATCCATCGCAGACAACAAAGGTAAGGCAGACAGGTTTTTACAAAAGTTTCGACGGTTGCTCATTACAAACTCCTTGGTTTGATGTTTTATTTGTTGCGCCATTGTGGCGTACGCCGTTCATTGAATGCGGTTATTCCTTCTTTGGCATCTTCTGTTTGAATCATTGCTGAAATGGAGGTTTCAGTAAACGCCATCATTTCATGAAACGACATTGACTCAACAGCGCGCATCGCATATTTACCGCGACGCACTGCAAGAGGGGACGCTACAAGAATGTCAGCAATCAATGCGTCCACGGCCTGATCAAGTTCAGCAACTGGGACGACCTTGTTTAACAAGCCGATGGCAGCAGCACTGCGTGCGTCAATGGGGCGCCCTGTTATGCACATCTCATTTAAATAACGCTGCGGTATCAGGTCACGCAGCAAAGTTAGAATCTGCATTGGGAAGATACCAACTTTCACCTCTGGCATTCCGAATCGTGCGTCCTCTGTTGCTATTGCCATGTCGCACATGCCAAAAAGCCCCATGCCCCCAGCCATGCAAGCGCCGTTGATGCGGCCAATGATGGGTATCTGGCAAGCGTGTACCTCTCGCGCAAGGTCACCCATGGGTAGCGTCAAGCGCGCAAAGTCTGGTTGAAACGGCGTGTCGCCAGACGTCAAGTCTGCGCCAGCGCAAAAAGCCTTATTGCCCGCCCCTGTGAGAACGATCACTCGAATGTTGCTGTTAGCAGCATCTGAAATCGCCTTGGCCATCCCTAAAAGCACACGGTCAGTTAGGGCGTTACGTCGGTGTTCACGATTGATTGTTATGCGCAATACCTCGCCATTGAGTTCTACCAATAAATCGTTGGCGTCATTGGGGTTTGAGGGTGCTTTATTTTCTTTCAAGGCGATTCCTGTGTGGCTCGGTTGGGCTTTGCGTGTGATGAGTCAAAGTGATTAGAAATCTAATTATGCTTTATTGTTGAAAAGTAATTGTGAATCCGTATCCTACAAAAGATGATCAAAAAAACTATCCAATTACTCTTTCCAATCTTCAAGATTTACTTTTGTAATTTAATCCCACTCTTTTCACGATCCCAAATGTCGAACAATCTCTTTTTGGCAGATTCTTGGAGTTTGTATTTTTCAACTTTACCAGTTAGAGTCATTGGGAATTCAAAAAGAATTTCCCAAAATCTAGGAACCATGAAATCAGCTAATTGAAGGGAGCAAAAAGTAACCAACGCTGCAAAATCTGTAGAACATCCATCCTTGAATACGATCGATGCCATCACTTCATCTTCAAGGTACTCGGCCTTGACAGCATAGATAGCCGCATCTGCAACAGCCGGATGCCGACGCAGAATTTCTTCGACCTGAATGGAAGAAATATTTTCACCACGACGCCTTATAAGCTCTTTATCACGACCAGCAAAAAATAAATAGCCGTCGGAATCAAGCCAACCTCTGTCTCCAGTGTGCACCCATAAATTGCGTATGACCTTAACCCACAATGCATCTAAGTTGTAATAACCCTGTCGACTAAACCAAGGTACAACGGTTCTTAGGCAGATCTGTCCTACCTCGCCAGTAGGTACAGGTATGTCATCTTCGTCAAGGATGGCCACATTTACCTCTGGAAGTGCGCGACCAGCAGACCTTATCTTCTCCCGAGGATCATCATGTCGCAACATGGTTGCAAATCCGAAATCACCAAGTCCATACAGTGAAGTAACTTTGACGTTGTACCTGATTTCAAAATCAAGCGAAAATTCAGGAGTTGGAACAACAATACATGTCTTTAGTTGATGTGTTTTTTCTTCTGTCGATGGTTCTTTCAACCACAGAAAATTGATCATAGCGCTTAGTAGTGAAGTATGAGTAGCTTGCGATTCATTAATTTCATTCCAAAATTTGCTGGTAGAAAACCGTTTTGATAATGCCACTGTTGCACCAGCAATTAATGCTGGAAGAACAGTGCAATTTAATGCATTACCATGAAACAAAGGCAGGCAGGTGAACAAGATGTCAGATTCGACATAACCAAAGATCTCTACGTGCTTTTCAGCTGTAATTAGAGCTGTTGCGTTAGGTACAATACTTCCTTTTGCAGCGCCCGTTGTGCCAGAGCTATAAAGAATATGAAGCGTGTCGCTGTAATGAGGTATGAACTCAATAGCGTCACTTTCAGAACTGATAATCGTCTCCCATGAAACAGACTCCACGTTTTGCAAGAGCTGCTGCAAGTCAAAATCTAACAACTCAGGTGAGTTTTCATTTTTAATAACTACAGCGGTTTTCAAGGATCCACATTTAGGTATAACCTCAGACAGTCTCGTAGCAAAAACTCCATCTAAAAAAATAGAAAAAGAATCTGATTGATTAATGTAATAGGCTAATAGATCTCCCCGTGCTGCAGTATTAATGGGGACTGCAACTGCACCAATCAAGCCAAGCGCAAAATGAATTAATAAAACTTCCGGACTATTGTCCATCATGATGGCAATATTTTGCTTAGGTTTTATCCCAGCATGCACTAATCCTGACGCAATTTTCAAACTCGAAATGTAGATTTCTGAATAGGAATAGTCCTTCCCATAATACTTTATAAAAGTCTTATTTTTGTATTTAGAGGCACGCTCCTTCAGCAGAATGGAGAGTGTTTTTTTATGCAATGACAAGTCCATCAGTTTTCAATTTTACGTTGAAATTTTGGATTTCTTTTTTCTCCAAAAGCGCGAAGCCCCTCCTTGAATTCTGTTGACCTGAACCCTCTTTGCAAATCAGAATTTGGTGCTACCGGCAGCATGCGATTAATAAACTCTTTATACAAACTCCGTGCAGTAGGTGAAGTCCTACGAACTTCATTAATCAAATTTTCAATGCGTCGATCAAGTTCGTCATCTTCAACAACCTCTGTGATCAAACCGATGCGCTCTGCCTCTATCGCACTGATGGATTTCGCTGTGAATAAGAGATACTTCAATTTCGACAAGCTGATATTGCTTAATAACAAACTAGGCATCATGGAACTGGCGAGACCAATGCGTGCCTCAGGTATTCCAAACACAGCACTTTTGATGGACACCTGTAAATCACAGGCTGAAGCTAAGGCTAATCCCCCAGCTACACAAACCCCATTAATGGATGCTATGGTTATCTTAGCAGAATATTTAATGGTGTCAAATGGCATGTTATCGTCATAGGCGTACATTGACAATGGATTATTGTCTTCTAAGCGATCAAGAACCTCTTGAAGATCACCGCCAGTTGCGAATGCTCTACCAGCTCCAGTAATGACAATGATGTCAACAGTTTCGTCGCTATTTGCCAAACGGACTGCATTCTTTATTTCGCCATACAACTTCGTGGTAAATGAATTTAATGCATCCGGTCTGTTCAGTCTGATACGTGCTACTGAGTCAACAACCTTGTATTCCAGTTGTTCGAAATTAACATCGTGGCTTGACATTTCTAATATCCTTCATTTAATTACCAAAATAAATACAGCGATATTTTTAGAATATCTTTTTCGTAGAAATTAACTTAATAACTTCCTTGATGTTTTTTTCTCTTTCAAGTCCCCAGAGTTTTTCAAGAATAACGTCAATGTGGTTTAATGACAGCACGCCTTGCGCATTGCCACGAAATTTCATTGAAATTTGTTGATTAGTCATTCTTGTCATGGGATCTGGTGTGATGCTGCCTCTAGGATATAAGGATTCTTCAATGAACGTTTTGCCTCGGGCCTTAACTTCAATTTTTGCTGGCCTACTCGCTGGATTGGCTGCTAGTTGTCGTGAATAATCTGGATGAATCTCATATTGAACTTTGTCCATTAGCGCTATCACTGAAGAATTAAACACAATTTCTGGATTCTGCCATTCTTTACCTATCGGAATATTATGAGCTCCAAGCGATAGTCCGTGTGCGATGCTAAATTGAGCTTGAGTCACATGCGTGATGTTTCTATTAGTCCAAAGAGGCTTCAATACCCATCCTTCAACCCATGCTCTGATGGACTCAATCTCGAAGGGCTTGATATCATTATCATTAACGATCTTAACAAGAAGATCTAGTGGCGCATGGAGTATTCGGCAATGCGGGTATGGCTTATAACTTTGTTCTTTAGGAAAATACCACTCCTTTCCAATATTGCGAGTAATATTTTCAGGTACCCAACGAGTGCTGCCAATTTGTTTTCGAAAACCATGTTCGGCGTCATCGAGAACTTGTATGTCTCCAGTATGGCCAAGCTCTGAAAGGTAAGCTGCTGTCATTGCTGGTTGTGTCACAGCTCCAGCGAGTCCATATTTGATGGTTGCAGTTGGTTGGTGAACTGACCAAGACCATTGCGTATTCACAGGTGTCATGGAGGCAACGATGGCAAGATCGTTAACTATTAATTCAAGGGAGTGTCCTCGAAGTTTACCAACCGCTGCAACTGCACCAAACACTGTTGATGAATAACCAAAAACAGCAGGGGGGGTGGGTACACCATCTTTTAAGTCTCTCAAGTAATCAAGCGCTTTCCCAATGCGATTTGACATCTCATGAGAAATTGCCACTGCGCACAACAGTTTATCTCCCGAGCTTTCTGAAGACTCAGCAGCAGCCAGGGCGCAAGGAATTACATAAGGGCTAACATGCCCCGGTGGAAGTACTGCGTCGTAATCGAGCGCATTTATGAGTTCGCCATTTGCAAATGCTGCAGCTGAAGCAGAGACAACATCGCCTGTGCCAAGAACAGTAGCTTGCTCACCGATTACTCCTGAGCCCTGCAATTTAGCATACCTCACGCCAATGTTCCCTTTTGGGTGACTTAATCCACCTAGGGCGCAACCAATAGAGTCCACCAGCAGTCTTTTGCTTTCTTCAAGAACTTCATCAGGCAACCCATCAATTTCGGTATTGAAGGTGAATTCGGAAAGGACTTCAATAGTTGTTTTCATTTAGACCCAATCTAATCAGTAAATTTAATACCTCGCTCATTGACAAGTCGATTCCAGTTCTCAATTTCACGCTTTGTCATGGCAAGCATGTCAGGTCCAGCAAGATCAAGTGGTTCATGCACAAAGTTTTTTAAGGAGTCTTTGACAGTCTGAGACATCCCCGCTTTACGTAATCTGTCGCGCATTATTTCTTCAATGGCGTAGGGAGTTCCAGGTTTGAAATAGAAACCATACCAAGCAGACATCAAGAAATCAGGAAAACCTTCTTCCTTGGTAGTTGGAATGTTAGGGTAAGCAGAATGTCGTTCGGTGGTTGCATAGACTAGCCCCTTGAGACGTCCTGCTTGCCAAAGATTAACGAATGACCCAGTATCAGCAAAGATCACATCCGTCTCTCTGGTTGCAACAGCAATCATTGCCGTAGCAGTTGTTTTATATGGGACGATAAGAATTTTGATTCCTGCACTGGCTTGTAGATGCTCGCAGGCAAGTCGTAGAGTTGGAGATGAAACAGCGCAGGTATATTTTGATGGATTAGCGCGAGCTGAGGCAACAAATTCTCGAAGAGACGTAAAAGGGAAAGATGTGCTAACACTCATAACTATTCCAGCTTGGCTTGTAGTGGTGAGAGGCACAAAATCCTTGAGAGGATCGTAAGGTAACTTTTGATTAATAATGGGATTGATAACAGCAAATGAACTGCTCAGTAGCAAAAGGTTATATCCATCCGGTTGCGTAGCTAAAAACGTTTGAATACCAATCGCACCATCTGCGCCTGGCTTGTTATCAACTACGGAACTTATTCCGCTAGTTTCTGCCAATGCTTTACTGTAAGTACGAGCAATAAGGTCAATGGCGCTTCCTGCGCCGGTTGGTACAATAATTCTAACTTGGCGAGATTTTTCCGGATATGTTTGAGCTTGTGCGACCTGATTATTAAATGCATATATTGAAATTATAAAAAGTTGAAAGCTGACTCGATCAAGCCACCTCATATTCTTATACAAGTTGAATTTAGATATAAATTGCTGAGTAACATACTTTAAAGTAAACTTCATATAAGGCTTTCATTATGTTTATAGTCATATTATTACCACATTTAATTCAGGGTTTTCCCTAGGAAGTTGTTGATTGATTGAGAGCAACTTTTGTGGCAGCCTTGATTTAAAGAAATCCTCGTTACAGCGGTAAGGCTTGTATTCATCCAAATCAAATCCAAACGGTTAATTCTGTTTTTAGCCCAAGTGAAGCCGATATTTCTTGGGCGCATCGCGTATTAAAAGCTTTTTCTGAGGCAGAAAAAGCAGGGCTTGCAGCAGTTCAACTTGATGGCGAAATGTTAGATTATCCTGTGGCCGAAAAAGCAAGAAAAATACTTCAGCAACAGCGAATAACGTAAAAAATTTTTAGCAATTGAAAATCAATCGACAAGCAGCAGATATCTTTTTTTCTTTGCAAATTTCTTCGCAGTAGTTCATGGCTCGACGCTCGCCCTCGGCTGACATCTTAATAAAAACTGAACACTTGAACGCCATTTTTTCGCCGTCGTTGGTGCTGTCCCATGGAGTCGAACTTTGGTTCTGTCGCAGTAGTGGAATTTGGCCGAAAAGAGTTGCGTCGTTGACCTGGTGATCAAGCGGCAAGACTATAAAACTGGTTGGCTGCAGACAGGGTCGATCCGCTGGGGCAGCTCATCTGCCCCTTCTTGATCATATGCATGGTTCTATCCCAGCAATGATGGTTCGAGCACTCCAAAATGACTTAAAGCCCAGCATCGGCTGTATCACTCTTTTGACGCCCCGATGGTCCTGCTCGACGATGTTGTTGAGGTATTTCG
>Ga0214919_10005356_pt1 | contig 18275 bp, 17 predicted proteins | sample LL1503_MetaG_FD_177994 | JGI IMG/M metagenome (GOLD analysis project Ga0214919, IMG submission 177994) | Freshwater microbial communities from Lake Lanier, Atlanta, Georgia, United States - LL-1503 | ecosystem: Environmental > Aquatic > Freshwater > Lake | place: USA: Georgia | collected...
CGGCCACCCGACCATGTACATATCGCCTCAGGCGATTTATCAGAGCGGACGACCGGGTTCGAACCGGCGACCTGAACCTTGGCAAGGTTCCGCGCTACCAACTGCGCTACGTCCGCGAGGAGGTGAAATCTATCGTAGGTCGGGCATAAGCGCCAAAGTGGAGGGTGATTGTTGAACCGTGCCTTCAAATGGCAACTCTGGCAACGCTTCGGCCGGCCATTTAAAGATGGATTGACCGCAGTAATTAAGCGAATTACTAGATCTACTCTTCATTTTTTGGGGCAGGGGATTACAACAGTTGCATATGTAGAAATGAAATTCGTCGTTCGAGAATGAATTTCATACGTTGACCTTTTAGAGTTCGGTAGGCTAGCTACATGTCCACGATCGATATCACGGTAGATGGCAAAGCGTGCTCGGTTGCCGCCGATGCTCGCCCAACCAATATCTACTCCGAGAACAAAGAGATCGTCGTAGCCCGAATTAACGGGCTCCTCAAAGATTTATGGAGTGATTTAGCTGATGGAGATGTCGTTGAAGGTGTCTCCATAGCTTCCCCTGACGGTCTTGCAGTTCTGCGTCACTCAACAGCTCACGTAATGGCACAGGCCGTTCAAGAGTTATATGCCAATACGCGTCTTGGAATCGGTCCACCGATAAAAGATGGTTTTTATTATGACTTTGATCCAACGAATACTTTTAATCCCGATGATCTTATAAAGATCGAAAGCGCAATGCGCAAGATCATAAAGGAGGGTCAACGCTTCAAGCGACGCGTGATAACCGAGAGCGATGCGCTCAAAGAGTTAGCTCATGAGCCCTATAAATGTGAGCTAATTGGCATTAAGGGAGCAGCTGGCGATGAGGCCAGCGTTGAAGTCGGTGGCAGCGAACTCACTATTTATGACAACTTAGGTCGAAATGGAAATCCTGTATGGAGTGATCTTTGTCGAGGACCACACCTTCCATCGACCAAACATATTCCAGCATTTAAATTGATGCGTACAGCGGCAGCATATTGGCGCGGCTCTGAAAAAAATCCAATGTTGCAACGCATTTATGGCACTGCATGGCCATCCCAAGATGAGCTCAATGGATATCTCGAACTCTTAGCAGAGGCCGAAAAGCGCGATCACAGACGGCTTGGTAGCGAGCTCGATCTCTTTTCATTTCCCGAAGAGATTGGCTCTGGTCTTGCGGTTTTTCACCCGAAGGGAGGAATCATTCGCAGAGCGATGGAGGATTACTCACGCAAGCGCCACGAGGATGAGGGTTACGAGTTTGTCTACTCACCGCACTTAACTAAGGCGGCACTCTTTGAAACTTCAGGCCACTTAGAGTGGTATGCCGAAGGCATGTATCCGCCAATGATTTTAGATGAAGAGTTTCATGCAGATGGCACCATCAAACGTGCGGGCCAGCAGTACTACATGAAGCCCATGAACTGCCCTTTTCACAATCTTATTTATAGATCGCGTGGTCGTTCATATCGCGAACTACCGCTGCGGCTATTTGAATTTGGTACGGTCTATCGCTATGAAAAATCTGGAGTACTTCACGGAATCACGCGTGCTCGTGGATTCACGCAAGATGATGCACATATTTACTGCACCAAAGATCAGATGGTTAGTGAGCTTGATTCACTACTAACTTTCGTACTTAACTTACTGCGCGACTACGGTCTTAATGATTTTTATCTCGAGCTCTCAACTCGTAATCCAGAGAAATCAGTTGGAGCAGAAAGTGATTGGGAAGAAGCAACGCAGGCGCTGCGCGAGGCTGCAAATGCTCAGAACCTTGAGCTGGTATTAGATGAAGAGGGTGCGGCTTTCTACGGACCGAAGATTTCAGTACAGGCAAAGGATGCGATCGGTCGTACATGGCAAATGTCGACCATCCAAGTTGATTTTCAACTACCACTGCGTTTTGATCTCGAATATGCCGCCCCCGATGGAAGCCGTCAACGCCCAGTAATGATTCACCGTGCACTCTTTGGCTCGATCGAGCGTTTCTTCGGCGTCTTAACCGAACACTATGCCGGGGCCTTTCCACCATGGCTTGCCCCCGTACAGGCCATTGGTATTCCAGTTGCCGATGCCTTCACCGATTACTTAGCAAATGTTATGTCCCAGATGCGCACAGCTGGTATCCGTACCGAGCTGGATAGCTCTGATGATCGCATGCAAAAAAAGGTACGCAATGCGCAGATGCAGAAAATTCCATTTATGGTGATAGTTGGCGAAGAAGATCAAGCCGCGGGTGCGGTCTCATTCCGCTATCGCAACGGCGAGCAAAAGAATGCAATTCCAATTGCCGATGCAATCGCTGAGATCAAGAAAATAATCAACGAACGAACGCAGATATGAGCATTGATGGCTTGGGAATGCCCGATGGCTGGAACCGCTTATGGGCACCGCATCGTCTTGAGTATCTACGCGGTGAGAACCGCCCCCTTGATGGAAATGATGTGGAGTGTCCGTTCTGTAGAATTCCGAATCTGAGTGATGATGAGGGTTTAATCGTTCATCGTGGAGTAGATGCATTTGTTGTCATGAATTTATATCCGTACAACCCTGGTCACTTACTTGTCTGCGCTTATCGTCACGTCGCCGATCTAACTGATCTGAGCACCGACGAGCGAGATGAGATATCGGCACTGACTGCGCATGCTATGAGAACTATTCGCAAGGTTTCATCTCCAGAAGGCTTTAATATCGGTATGAATCAAGGCGCTATCTCTGGAGCCGGTGTCGCCGAACACATTCACCAGCACTTGGTGCCACGTTGGAGCGGGGATGCTAACTTCATGCCAATTATTGGCCGCACTAAAGTCCTGCCACAGTTACTCACTCTCACACGTGATGAGATCGCAGCGGCTTGGTAATTAATCTTTTATCTGTTTCAAATACTCTTTAACAATATCGACGCCAATTCCCTTTTTAATCCACAGCGGAATAGCTGGAAATAATAATCCCGCGGCAAATGCGCTTTCTCCCATAGATGTTGATAGTTCGAGATACTCATCGCGAAACTCTTGAACCAATGTTTCATGCTCAGGCTCGCATGCACTTTCTAGTGATGGAACGGTGGTGTAATCAGTAACCCGCATTGTTTCAAGAGAAATCAGCGCGCAGGGGATTCCAGCATCATCGTGTAAAACTAAGTACGGTGTTGCAACGTGATCAAATACGCGGTTAGCAAGCATTACGGCATCATCAAAATCCGCCTCTTGATTTTCTAACTGACTCACAACAACAATGCGTGGAGTCTGGTATTCATCAATTGATCGCCATAGATCAATTGTGGCTTGATCGATTCCCATTGCTGGATTAATAACAAAGATGGCGCAAGAGATCTGCGGATCTATTGAGTCCATAACCCGACCGCCGAAGGTGCGTGCAACGGCTTGCGGGTCGGCGCTTTCATGGCCATAGATAGCGATGGCGTGGGGGGATGCGGTGGAATTCACCTGCTCAGCCTACGATGGGAGGTGATGATTAGTAGCATTTTCAAACCTGCGGTTACGAGCTTTATAACCCCCGTAGCCAGATTTGCACTGCGTATTGGCATTACTCCAAATGCGGTGAGCTGGGTCGGTGCAATCGGCGTAACCGTATCCTCACTCTATTTCTATCCTCGCGGGGATTTCTTTCTTGGTAGTGCAGTAGTTTTTGTTTTTGCGCTCAGTGATTTATTCGATGGAACAATGGCACGAATATCGAAAAGCGGTGCTAGCCGCTGGGGTGGATTTCTAGATTCCACAATCGATCGGATCACAGATTCAGCGATATTAATAGGTATCACCATCTACCTGATCGATGCCGAGGATCGCTTAAGTACCATCGTATTAGTCACTCTCGTGATGGGCTTACTTGTTCCATATATTCGTGCAAAGGCTGAGTGCTTTGCAATCGAATGCAGCGGTGGGATCGCCGAGCGTACCGAACGTCTTATGATCTCAATGTCTGCAATAGCCCTTGATGGATTGGGTGTTCCATATGTTTTAGCGGCAGGAATGTGGCTTCTAGCGATCTTAGGATTAGTTACGGTCTTTCAACGGATGATGATCGTTAAAAGAGCCCTAAAGTAAATGCTCGCGAGAATCACAGCATCGGGATATTTTGCCGCGTGGCGCGTACTGCGATGGCTGCCTGAGCGATTTGTTTATTCGCTGGCCTATAAACTCTCTGATCTACTAACGAAGCGAAATGGTCCAAGCGTTCAACGACTGCGATCTAATCTTGGTCGAACCCAACCAGAAATTACGGCTCTGGATTTAGATCTTCTCGTGTATAAAGGTATGCGCTCTGCAGTTCGTTATTGGTGTGACACCTTTAGATTGCCAGATTGGTCGATTGAAAGAATTCAAAATACTGTGACCGTTACAAATGAACACTTATTCTTTGACGCTCTGAACTCTGGAAATGGTGGAATCATCACCGTTCCCCACGCTGGTAATTACGATCACGCTGCCGCATATTTCTGCAGCAAAGGCGCCAAGATTGTGACCGTAGCAGAGCGCTTGAAACCTGAAGCGTTGTTTAAAAAATTCATGGAGTATCGAGCCGCCTTTGGTATGGAGGCATTGCCACTTGATGGCCGAGTTATTCCCACGTTGGCTGTGCGTCTTCGTGCAGGCTGCATTGTTGCGCTAGCGGCCGATAGAGACTTATCTCGTTCAGGTATCGATGTAACTTTCTTTGGCGCTCCCGCTCGCATGCCGGCAGGTCCAGCCGTGCTTGCACTCAGGTCAGATGCAGCTTTAATCTCTGCAATGGTTTCATACACTAATAGTGGAATACATATTGATTTTGAAGCAGTTCCCATTCCATCGCATGGAAGCGAGGCAGAAAAGATCTCGGCGATTATTCAAAGTAGCGCCGATCTCTTTGCAAAGGGAATTGCGGCACATCCAGAGGACTGGCACATGATGCAGCGAATCTGGATCGATGGGGATTTCAAGGAGCGTGGCTAATGCTTACTAAGAAGCTCTCAATTGGAATTGTCTGTCCATATGGGTGGGATACACCTGGCGGTGTCCAGAACCATGTCCGTGATTTAGCGGAGTTTCTAATTAGCGCAGGACATAACGTTTCAGTATTGGCGCCGGCAATAAATGAGGCACAGCTACCTGAATATGTAGTCAATGCAGGCAAACCTATTTCAATTCCATACAACGGAGCAGTAGCCCGAATTTTATTTGGTCCGAAGGCATTTGCACGCGTGCGCCAATGGATCGCATCGGGAGATTTCGATATTTTGCATCTACATGAGCCTGCAATACCATCAATATCACTTCTTGCCTGTTGGGCCGCCGAAGGGCCGATGGTGGGTACTTTCCATGCAGCAGCTAAACATCAAAAAGTAATTTATGCGATCGGCCCAATTCTCGAGCCAGCGATTGAAAAACTCTCAGCTCGCATCGCAGTCTCAGAGGCGGCGAGATTAACTCTTACCAACCACTTAGAGACCGATGCACTCGTTATTCCTAACGGTATATACGCAAAGCGCTACGCCAATGGAGAACCTCAACAGAGATGGTCTGGTAACACGATTGGCTTTATTGGACGCTTCGAAGAGCCGCGAAAAGGTCTTCAGGTCTTACTCGATGCGCTTCCGATAATCGCGCGCTTTGCACCCGATGTTCGAGTTCTTGTTGCAGGTCCCGGGGATCCAAAAGATGTAGAAGAGTCGATTGATCCCCAGTTACGCCATAGATTTGAGTTTTTAGGGCTCATCAGTGAAAAAGAAAAGGCTGACTTCATGTCATCGGTAGCACTCTATGTTGCACCTAATACTGGGGGAGAGTCTTTCGGAATTATCTTGGCCGAAGCCCTCGCAGGAGGCGCGTGCGTTGTAGCAAGTGATATCCCGGCCTTTGACTCTCTGCTTGGAGGTGGGGAGTTTGGCGCCCTCTTTGAATCGGAGAATTCAGCTGAATTAGCCAAGGTAGTAATAGAACTATTGCGCGATAGCGATAAGCGCGGCGCACTTTCCCGTAAAGGTAAAGAGCATGCACAGATTTTCGACTGGGATGTTGTAGCAGAACAGATCTTCTCAATTTATGAGATGGCCCTAGTCGGTGCTCAAGAGATCACGCTTTCATCAGATAATCGTCCGTGGAACCGTTTTCTTTCTAAGGATGGCGATAAGAAATGAAAACAACCCTTGCCATCGCTCTTCTTGTATTGACGATGCTTTGGTACTTATCCTTTTTAGCTACGCGTTTAGATCGGCTCCATCACCGAGTTGAAACTAGTTGGGCAAATCTAGATGGCTTGCTGCAAAGGAGAGCGGCGATTGCACTTGAAATTGCGCGCAGTGAATCATGCGATCCAGCATCATCGCTACTCCTTACCTCTGCGGCCTACCAGGCGCGCGAAGCCACTGTGCAAGAGCGTTCTTCGGCCGAAATGGCTCTCTCCGGAGCCTTGGGATTATTAATGATAGATGGTCACATGCATGCGGGAGGTGCAGAGCAATCACTTTTCGAAGAGTTGCGGCTATTGATTGCAAAAATTCAAATCGCTATTGCGATTCATACCGATGCCGTTTCCTCAACGCAGATGGTTCGAAAGAAATCTGCAATCCGATTTTTTCGTCTTGCTGGAACCGCTCCACTGCCAGTCACATACGAATTTGAGTTCGATGCGCTTTAGAAACTTTGTTTGCGCAGTCATCTCACTCTCACTTGTGAGCGGATGTGCAACGTTGACCCAGACTTTCACAACCTCGATTCCGAAAGATATCGAAAAAAACGTATTGAGCGGCCGGGAAGGCGTCAACGGACCAGTGTTGGTAGTAAAGATTGACGATACAAAAGGCGCACATCCGCAGATAGGTCTAGAAGATGCCGATGTGGTCTATATAGAACAGGTAGAGGGTGGGCTAACGCGTATCGCCGCAGTGTTCTCTTCTGTGATTCCGACGCGTATCGGACCAGTGCGAAGCGCACGAATCTCCGACATGGAGATAATGAGTCAATACGGACGAGTTGCATTCGCATACAGCGGGGCACAGAAGAAACTCTTACCGGTAATCGCTGCAGCTAATCTACAAAACCTGGGCGCACAGGCACAGCCGCCAACTATTTACACCACTGATCCAAAACGAAATCAGCCATTTGCAATGGTGCTTCGAGCAGATCTTCTGATGCAAAAAATCATTGATAAGGGTTATGTAATCGATTCGGCACGAACTGTCGGCTGGAGTTTTGGCGACGTTAAATCCGTAGGAGTTCCTATTGAACGTGCTGTTCTGAATTGGCCCGCTGCAACCTATAGCGCAATCTGGTCTGCGAGTGAGAGCCGCTGGCACTTAACGCACAACAATGAACCAGATCTATCTGAAACCGGTAAAACATTGGGGCCCACAACATTTGTGATTCAAATGGTGTCGATCACGCCATCGAGTTATAGCGATAAGTTTGGAGGAAATACTCCATTTTCAAATACCGTTGGTGCGGGTACTGGCTACATCTTGCGCGATGGCAAGAGCTATACGGCGACATGGAACCGTCCAACGGCCGATGTGGGAACAAGCTGGAAGGCCTTAGATGGCAGTGAGATCACATTCGCCCCTGGCCAAGTCTGGGTTGCTCTTATTGATACAGAACCTGATTTCACGCTGATAACTGCGAGCGCGAAGCCCTCAACAACAAAGTAGGATATCCCTCTAACTAACGACGAAGTACATGGGAGAACGGTAATGGCGCAAGAAACAGGAACTGGTCGAGTAAAGCGTGGCATGGCTGAGATGCTCAAAGGTGGAGTCATCATGGATGTCGTTAACGCCGAACAGGCAAAGATCGCCGAGGATGCTGGCGCAGTTGCTGTGATGGCGCTAGAGCGTGTTCCTGCAGATATTCGCGCGCAAGGCGGCGTTGCTCGCATGTCAGATCCTGACATGATTGAAAAAATTAAGGCGGCAGTATCCATTCCGGTCATGGCTAAAGCGCGTATCGGACACTTTGTTGAGGCCCAGGTTTTGCAGTCACTCGGAGTCGACTTTATCGACGAGTCCGAAGTTCTCACACCTGCTGATTATAAAAACCATATCGATAAATGGAACTTCACCGTTCCATTTGTATGTGGTGCAACAAATCTTGGAGAAGCACTCAGGCGCATCAATGAGGGCGCTGCAATGATTCGCTCAAAGGGTGAGGCCGGTACTGGCGATGTTTCAAATGCAATGCAGCATATGCGCGAAATTAATGGAGAGATTCGTCGCCTGTCATCACTTCGTGAAGATGAGTTATACGTTGCCGCAAAAGAGTTGCAAGCACCATATGAGTTAGTTAAAGAGGTCGCCCAAAAAGGCAAGCTCCCAGTTGTTCTCTTTACCGCTGGAGGAATCGCCACTCCTGCCGATGCTGCGCTAATGATGAGTATGGGCGCAGATGGAGTATTCATCGGCTCTGGAATCTTCAAATCAGGTAACCCTGCCCAACGTGCGGCGGCATGTGTGCGTGCAACGACTTTCTGGGATGACCCAAAGGTTATCGCCGATGCATCTCGCGGTTTAGGCGAGGCAATGGTAGGTATTAACGTTGCCGATCTTCCAGCACCACATCGTCTTGCAGAGCGTGGCTGGTAGTAAGTAGACGGTATGAAGGTCGGAGTACTTGCACTACAGGGCGATGTTCGCGAGCACTTTAGCGCGCTGATTGCTTGCGGTGTTTATCCGACAACCATTCGCCGTCCCACCGAATTAGATGCCGTTGAGGCACTTGTGATTCCAGGGGGTGAATCAACGACTATCTCCCAATTAGCTAAAAGCTTTGATCTATTCCAACCAATCCGTGATCGAATCTCGAATGGAATGCCCGTCTATGGCTCATGCGCAGGAATGATTTTGCTAGCCGATCACATTCTTGATGCCAAGGCCGATCAAGAAAGCTTTGGTGGCCTTGATATAACAGTTCGTCGCAATGCATTTGGTCGTCAGGTCGACTCATTTGAATCCGACATCGCCTTTAACGATGGAACAGTAACGCCATTGCGGGCAGTATTTATTCGTGCTCCATGGGTGGAAAAGATTGGTAGTGGAATTGAAATTTTGGCAGAAGTAGATGCACATCCAGTTGCCGTACGTTCGAAGAGTGTTTTAGCTACATCTTTTCATCCAGAGCTCACCGGAGATCATCGCATTCATCGCTACTTTATTGAGGAAGTGGCACGAACCGCGCTCCAACATGTACAGTAGTTCGAATTAATACAAAGGGGTAAAGGGGCAAGAGATGTCTGGCCATTCCAAATGGGCGACAACTAAGCACAAGAAGGCGATTATTGATAGCCGCCGTGCAAAGGTATTCGCAAAACAGATTCGTGCAATTGAAGTCGCAGCGCGCAACGGTGGCGCCGATCTTGAGGGCAACCCAACTTTATTTGATGCAATCACTAAGGCAAAGAAATCCTCGATGCCAGCCGACAATATTGAGCGCGCAGTCAAGCGTGGCGCAGGACTCGAACTTGGCGCCGCCGATTATCAAACAATTATGTATGAGGGTTACGGTCCCAACGGTGTTGCAATCATGATCGAGTGTCTGACTGATAATCGCAATAGATCGTCCTCGGAAGTTCGTGTTGCAGTGACTCGTAACGGTGGAACTATGGCCGATCCCGGCTCAGTTGCCTATCTCTTTAACCGTAAGGGAGTTGTCATTGTTAAGAAAATAGATGGAGTTACTGAAGACTCAATTTTAGAAGCAGTTCTTGATGCTGGCGCAGAAGAGGTAAATGACTTGGGTGAGGCCTTTGAAGTAGTGAGCCAATCAAGTGATTTAGTTCCGGTGCGCACTGCACTACAAGTCGCTGGTATCGATTACGAATCCGCCGACTCTTCCTTTCTTCCTTCAATGCACATACAACTAGATGCCGATGGGGCCAAGAAGGTTTTCGAACTCATCGATGCAATAGAAGAGCTTGATGATGTGCAGAACGTCTTTAGTAACTTTGATGTATCAGATGAAGTTATGGCGAGCCTGGACTAAATTCTCGGTAAAAACCTTAGGCTAGATGCCTTGTCAGGCGGTGGAGTTAGGGTGGTGCGATGCGAGTTCTGGGAATTGATCCAGGCTTAACGCGCTGTGGCATTGGCATCGTTGAAGGCTCCGTCGGTAAGCCACTCTCGATGGTGAGTGTTGGTGTCATTCTCACCCCCAGCGATCTCGCCCTCGAGTCGCGCTTACTAGAGTTAGATAGAGCGATTAATGAATGGGTCTCAATCGCGAGCCCAGATGTCATTGCAGTAGAGCGCGTATTTGCTCAACACAATGTTCGTACCGTTATGGGTACGGGACAGGCCGCAGGTATCGCGCTTCTCATTGCAGCAAAATCGGGAATTCCCGTCATGATGCATACACCAAGTGAAGTCAAAGCGGCGGTAACGGGATCGGGTCGAGCCAATAAAGCACAAGTTGCAACCATGGTTGCCAAACTTCTTAACTTGAGCGAGATTCCCAAGCCCGTTGATGCCACCGATGCCTTGGCACTTGCTATCTGTCATATCTGGAGAGGTGGGGCTAATACAAAGATTACAACGGCTCTTGCCACTGAAAAATCTCGCCTACGAAAGCTGCGTGGATAAATGATCTCCACAATCAACGGCACTGTCAGGTCTATTCATAACGAACGATTAATTGTTGAAGTTGGGGGAGTTGGATTAAGTATCTCAGTAAATGCTGCCACAAGTGCCGGAGTAACAATGGGATCACAAGTGCAGCTATTTACCTCTCTCGTTGTGCGGGAAGACTCACTCACGCTCTTTGGATTTTTAAGTGATGAGGCCCGTTCATTATTTGAATTGGTGCAGACAGTTTCAGGAATTGGTCCAAAAGTAGCGCTATCAATTCTTGGCGCACTTACGCCTGAAGATTTGAACCGTGCCATTGCAACGCAGGACGTAGCCTCGATCGAGCGTGTTCCAGGCATTGGTCGCAAAGGTGCGCAGCGCATGATCTTGGAGCTTCAAGGAAAGTTAAACGACCTATCGAGTGGGGCTACTTACAGTGGACATGTCGCACCATGGCGTGAGAATCTAACTGGTGCATTAGTTTCTCTAGGTTTTTCTCCCAAAGACTCTGATAGCGCCATCTCTGCAACGCTTTCACGTTTGTCGGCCAATGGCGAAGATCCATCTACGGTCGCCTTGAGCGATTTATTGAAGGCGGCATTAGCAAATGGAAAGGGCCAACGTGGCTGAGGATCGTTTAGTGGGTTCGAATATTAAGGGCGAAGAGTCAGCACTTGAACACGCTCTTCGTCCAACAACGTTAAAAGAGTTTATCGGCCAGCATCGAGTGCGCGAACAGATCGATGTTTTACTCACGGCGGCGCGAGGTCGAAAGACACCGGCCGACCATATTTTATTATCTGGTCCACCTGGACTTGGAAAAACAACGCTGGCCTTAATTTTAGCCAGTGAGATGTCGGCGCCAATTCGGATTTCAAGTGGCCCTGCAATCACTCACGCAGGTGATTTAGCTGCGATTCTCTCTTCATTGGTTGAAGGAGAGATTTTTTTTCTCGATGAGATTCATCGATTACCAAGACCTGCTGAAGAGCTTTTGTATTTAGCGATGGAGGATTTTCGTGTTGATGTTGTAGTTGGTAAAGGTCCAGGTGCCACGGCGATTCCGCTGCAGCTTCCACATTTCACCCTTGTGGGTGCAACTACTCGAAGCGGATTACTAACAAGCCCGCTACGCGATCGTTTTGGTTTTACCGCACATTTGGATTTCTATAGCGATGAGGAACTCGCACAAGTGATCACTCGAAGTGCAGCTTTGCTTGAAATAAAAATTGCCCCCGATGCAATTACTGAAATCTCTGGTCGCTCTCGTGGTACCCCGCGCATCGCCAATCGATTATTACGCCGAGTCCGTGACTACGGACAGGTCAAGGGCAGCGCTCTTATTTCGCTAGTTGATACCCAGGCAGCCCTTGAAATCTATGAGGTTGATGCTCTGGGCTTAGATCGATTAGATCGCGCCGTTTTAACCGCCCTCATTGAGCGTTTTAATGGCGGTCCAGTGGGTCTTTCAACTCTAGCGATCGCAGTTGGCGAAGAGAGTGAGACCGTTGAATCAGTTGCCGAGCCCTTTCTGGTGCGCAATGGTTTCATGGCCAGAACTGCGCGTGGAAGGGTCGCAACTGCGATGGGATATGCCCACATAGGACGAACACCACCACCGCAACTTGCATCTCTTTTCGACACACCCGCAATTGATGCCTAGACTCTGCCTCTATGTCTACAACAACTAAACCTGTAAAGACGGCTGGCCGTCCCGCACGCCCCTTGGCGGTTTTGGCCCTGGTGCTTCTAGCCCTGATTGCACTTGTCTTTGTTCAAAGTGCAACGGCCGTACGTCTTGGCCTAGATCTTCGAGGCGGAACCTCCGTCACCCTGCAACCGCGCATCGCGCCGGGAGAGAGTGGCAAGGTAACGAATGTGGCAATTGACCAAGCAGTTTCAATCATTCGCCAACGTGTTAACTCTTTAGGTGTTGCAGAATCCGAAGTTGCAGCCCAAGGTAGTGGCACAAATCGCCAGATTGTTATCTCTGTTCCTGGAGATACAGGGCGACGAGTAGTTGAGTTAGTTGGCCAAACTGCAGAGCTTCGCTTTCGCCAGGTTCTAGCAAGTGCGAGATCAACGGGCGCGGCAGATCCTGCTGCAACACCTACAGCTGGTGTTAGCGCGCAAGTTAATGCAAAGTTTGCAGCACTTGATTGTACGAAGTTGGCAAACCTACAAGGCACTGGGACCGATGCACCAACAGATACGATTGCAGTGTGTGATCGCGCGGGAACAACTAAATATATTTTGGCACCGGCTGAAGTATTAGGTCGACAGATTTCAAAAGCATCTGCAGGAATCGATACGCAGGGTGGAAATGTTTGGTATGTAAGTCTGACATTTAACGGCGAGGGAACAACTGCTTTTGGAGCACTCACCACTCGAGTTACTACTCTGGCGGAACCGCTCAATCAAGTAGCGATCGTGCTCGATGGACTAGTAGTTTCCTCACCACGAATCAACGAGCCAATTCCATCTGGAAATGCCCAGATCACCGGAAGTTTCACACAACTTGAGGCACAGGATTTAGCAAATGTTTTGAAGTACGGTGCGCTACCACTTGCATTTGATCGAGGCGAAGTCCAACAGATCTCACCAACGCTAGGCGCCGATCAACTCAATGCCGGTTTAATCGCGGGTGCACTGGGCCTACTCCTTGTATTCCTGTACTCACTTCTTTATTACCGAGGACTTGGTTTTGTCACTGTCGGCTCACTTCTTGTTGCAGGCTCATTTGTCTATGTTTTATTCCTTTTACTTGGAAAGTGGATTGGCTTCACACTGACTTTGGCTGGAATCGCCGGTGCTATCGTTGCGATCGGTGTAACTGCCGACTCATTTATTGTCTACTTCGAACGAATTCGAGATGAACTGCGAGAGGGCAGGTCGCTGCGTACGGCCGTTGAAACTGGCTGGACACGTGCTCGTCACACGATTCTTGTAGCCGACTTTGTCTCCATTATTGCAGCGGTTCTTCTCTACTTCTTTGCTGTTGGAGGGGTTCGAGGATTTGCATTTACATTAGGGCTTACAACACTGATCGATCTACTTGTCGTCTTTGCCTTTACGAAACCACTAGTGACAATCCTTGCTCGCTTAAATTTCTTCGCTTCAGGTCACGCACTCTCTGGCTTCTCAGCTAAGAGCACCGGAACCCTGCCAGTAATAAAGGAGGCATAAGTAATGTCAAAGCTCTCAGGAATTGGTGGGCGTCTCTACCGCGGTGAAACATCTATCGATTTCATCGGTAAGCGTCGCCGCTGGTATGCAGTTTCAGCCCTCTTCATCTTGTTATCTATTGCAGCATTGAGTTTGCAAGGTCTGCACCTAGGTATCGAGTTCAAAGGAGGCTCATCCTTTACCGTTACTAAGGCAGGTGCATCAATAGCCGATGCCCGCGCAGCAGTTGCTACAGCTGGAGTTCCTGGCGAGATTATCGTGCAAAATATCGGGACCAATAAAGTCCGAGTACAGACAGCGGCCCTTAACTCTGTGCAAAACAACGCTGTGCAAGATGCACTAGCTGCGAAGTTCCAAGTCGCCGTCGAATCAATTGACAGCCAGATTATTGGACCGTCGTGGGGTAAAGAGATCACACGTAAGGCTCTCTATGGCTTATTTGGCTTCCTTATTTGTGTGATGCTCTATCTTGCGATGGCTTTTGAACCCAAGATGTCGGTCGCGGCGATCGTTGCAGTTATTCACGACGTTTTTATTACCGTTGGAATTTATGCACTAGTTGGCTTCGATGTTACACCTGCTACGGTCATTGGTTTCTTAACGATTCTGGGTTATTCGCTCTATGACACAGTTGTAGTCTTCGACAAGATTCGTGAAAACACACGCACGATTACGGCTAGTTCCAAGAGTACTTATTCGCAGGCAACTAACCTGGCCGTTAATCAAACTCTGGTTCGATCATTTAATACATCACTTATTGCCCTACTTCCAGTGGCTTCGATCTTGTTCGTCGGTGCAGGACTCCTTGGCGCCGGCACGTTAAAAGATCTATCCCTGGCTCTCTTTATCGGTTTAGCTGTAGGTACGTACTCATCGGTCTTTATCGCACCACCAGTGCTGGCTCAGTTACGTGAAAGAGAGCCTGCGATGATCGCACTTGCTAAGCGTGTCAATGGACGTAGTGCAACACCAACTACCTTTGCTCCAATAGTCGTCGCCAGCGGTGAACATCGTGGGCCACGTAACCAGCCAAAGCGTAAAGGCCGCAAGTAGGCAGCTAACGTGGACACTTTGATTGCACCAGTAGTTAGTGCTCTCAAAGAAAATCACGCCACAAGTAAGTCGGAGGATGTTGAGCGCGCTTTTCTGATCGCTGAAAAAGCCCACGAAGGTCAACTGCGTAAATCGGGGCAGCGATACATCACGCACCCTGTCGCTGTTGCACAGATTCTCGCCGAACTTGGTTTAAGTACCGAAACAGTTATAGCGGCCCTTCTTCACGATACCGTCGAAGATACGTCGTACTCTCTCAAAGAGCTACGCCATGACTTTGGCGATGAGGTAGCTAATCTCGTAGATGGCGTTACCAAGTTAGACAAGTTGACCTATGGGCCAACGGCCGAGGCTGAAACCGTTCGGAAGATGGTTGTCGCTATGTCGCGTGATATTCGCGTACTGGTTATTAAACTCGCCGATCGCCTGCATAATGCCCGCACATGGAGATACGTCTCTGCGGAGAGTGCAGAGCGTAAAGCGCGCGAGACACTAGATATTTACGCTCCTCTTGCTCACCGCCTCGGAATGAACGCAATGAAGTGGGAGCTTGAAGATCTCTCCTTTGAAGTCCTTGAACCTAAGAAATTCGAGGAGATATCCCGACTAGTTGCAGAGCGATCACCATCGCGCGATTTATTAACGTCAACTGTAATACAAACGGTAACTGAGGATTTAGCTAAAGATGCAATTCATGCAACGGTAACAGGAAGACAGAAACATTTCTTCTCCGTTTATCAAAAAATGGTCATTCGAGGCCGTGAATTTAATGAGATTTATGATCTTGTCGGCATTCGCGTGTTGGTAGATGATGTTAGAGATTGCTACGCAGTCCTTGGCTCAATTCACGCTAGATGGAGCCCAGTACCAGGACGCTTTAAAGATTACATCGCTATGCCAAAGTTCAATCTATATCAATCACTTCACACCACAGTAATTGGACCAACGGGTAAGGCAATTGAGATTCAGATCCGAACCTTTGATATGCATGCACGGGCCGAATTCGGAATTGCGGCGCACTGGAAATACAAGCAGGGTGCAGAAACAAATGAGTCATCCCCTGAAATGTTGTGGCTGCGTCAATTACACGAGTGGCAGAAAGAGACCGAGGATCCATCGGAGTTTTTGGAGGCTCTGCGCTTTGATTTAGGTTCACCTGAAGTCTTTGTATTTACACCGAAGGGAAGTGTCGTTGCACTGCCGGGTGGGTCTACCCCAGTCGATTTTGCATTCTCTGTCCACACCGATGTCGGCCTTCGATGCGCGGGTGCAAAGGTCAATGGACGTCTTGTACCCCTTGAATCACGATTAAACAATGGCGATGTAGTTGAGATTGTGATTAACAAGGGTGAACATGCTGGCCCTAGCAGGGATTGGCTTAACTTCGTTAAGAGCCCGCGCGCGCGATCAAAGATTAAGGCCTGGTTTAGCAAAGAGCGACGCGAAGAGGCCATTGATGCCGGGCGAGAATCTATAGCCCGTCAGATGCGCAAAGCCGGGCTACCTTTGCAGAAGATATTTGCAGGACATTCATTACTTGAACTCGCACATGATCTGCACTACTCAGATATTGAGGGCTTATATTCGGCAGTAGGTGATGGTCATGTATCTGCCGCATCGATTATCGATAAGTTAGTCATAGCTCTCGGGGGAGATGATTCACATCCTGAGCCAACGATGGAGGTTCTACCAACTCGTGCGCCTGCAACACGTCGTTCAAGCAATGCCGTCGATGTAGAGGGTGCCGATGATGTTTTGGTGAAGCTTGCCCGTTGCTGTACTCCGGTCCCGGGCGATGCGATTATGGGTTTTATTACAAAGGGAAGCGGAGTCTCGATTCACAGAAGTGATTGCGTCAACGCCAATGATCTTGTGGAGAATCAATCTGATCGAGTCGTGAATGTGCAGTGGCGCGTTGGTGCCGGCTCTATATTCCTGGTCAATATTCAAGTTGAGGCTTTAGATCGTGCATCGCTATTGGCCGATGTCACCCGCACATTATCTGATCAGCATGTAAATATTCTAAGCGCATCGGTGAGTACTTCTAAGGATCGCACAGCGTTTTCACGTTTCACCTTTGAAATGGCAGATGCAACTCACCTAGAAGCGGTCTTGGGCGCAGTACGAAATATTGAGGGCGTTTATGACGTCTATCGAACGACTAATAATTAAATTAGCTGAACTCAGCTAAACTCTTCTCAGCCTCAGATAGCCAAACCCTTCGGGCATTTGCAGATTCACGTGACTCTGCAGCTTTCTTGGTATTGCCAACTGCCTCAGATTTCGTCGCAATTTTTTCATAGTTTTCGATTGAATCGCTAAGCTGCTTAACAACCTCTGCAGCACGTGCCTTTGCTGCAGGATCACTCTTGCGCCAGTGTGCAGCTTCTGCCTCTTTAATAAGTGATTCAATGGCATGAACTCGGACATCGAGGGATGTGCGCTTATCGCGATGCGTCATTCCGATCTTGCTCCATGTGTTCATGTGCTCACGCAACGCCTTTTTAGCCTCATCCAAATTTGTAATTGGTACAAGGGCTTCAATAAGAAGAACAAGCTCTTCACGCTTAATAAGATTTGTTGCCATTGTTACATCGCGCTTTTCCAGATCAGCGTTTTTAGCGGTGAAGAATTGATCCTGTGCGGCCTTAAAACGGGCCCACATCTTGGCATCATCACTAGGTTTTCCACGTCCAGATGCCTTCCATGCATCCATTAATACCTTAAACTGCTTTGCAGTTGGTACCCACTGCGTGGAGCTCGCTAATGATTCAGCCTCAGTGACGATCGCCTTCTTTGCATCAGATACAACGCTCTGGACTGCTTCAAGGGCGGCGAAATGTGTACGACGTCGCTTATCAAACTTATTGCGAGATGATGAGAAGCGCTTCCAGAGAGCGGCATCGGCCGCCTTTTCTAAACGAGGTGCGGATTTCCATTCGTCAAGAAGTACTTTCAAACGATCTCCAGTAACTTTCCATGACTCCGAGAGAGCCAATGACTCTGCCTCGGCAACAATCTTTTCCTTCTCAACTAAAATCTGTTCAAGGCGGGCCTTCTTTGCCGCCGATTCAGCCGCTTTCTTAGCCTCATATGCCTCGCGATGACCTTCAATTAAAGGTTCAATCTGTTCAACCGATGCGACGAGAGCCTCAAGATCGCCTACTGCATTTAGCTCTTTAACTTGCTCGCGTAGTTTCTTAACTGCCGTGTATGCATCTGATGGAACTAGTGCGCCACTTTTGATGCGTGCAGCTAGTAGTGCGACCTCAGCAGCGAGCATTTCAAATTTGCGCACAAAATATGTGAGGGCCTCATCTGCGCTCTTGCCAGGATAAGAGCCAACGGGTTTTTCCCCGCTCGACGTACGAACGTAGACAGTGCCATCATCGGCAACTCGTCCAAATGCTGCTGGATCTCCAATCAGCGCAGTTGCCGCTGATGCCTGGGGTACTGGATTGAAA
>Ga0214919_10005358_pt1 | contig 18272 bp, 16 predicted proteins | sample LL1503_MetaG_FD_177994 | JGI IMG/M metagenome (GOLD analysis project Ga0214919, IMG submission 177994) | Freshwater microbial communities from Lake Lanier, Atlanta, Georgia, United States - LL-1503 | ecosystem: Environmental > Aquatic > Freshwater > Lake | place: USA: Georgia | collected...
GATCGCTTGGAAACGCGCCGCGTTCCATAAGCAACTTCCGGCGCTTGCCCGCTGGCTGATAGAAACTCATCATTAAGAAATGCAAATTCGTGGTGAGGGTGTTCATGGCCACAACTTCATGCGCCAGCGCGCCGGCAAGTTGCGCAAGGCCAGGGCGGAAAAATTCGTGATAGCGAATCCATGGTCGAGTTCCATGCATATGGCCCTCGGCGCCCATGCTGGCCCAATCGTTTAGTTCTTCCATCACCCGCGTGCGCGCCGCCTTGGGCATAAGTCCAAGCGAGTTGCCAACAAAGTACGCCTGCGCCGCGCCGTGTTGGTCGCGCGGAATTTCAAACTCGTCGCGGAAGCCGGTTAACGGATCATGCTCGTCGCACCACTTTGCAAACTCAAGCGTGGGCTTCAGGTCCGCCGCGGACAATTCAAGAATGGATGTTGGAACAGTTTGAGTCATGTGGTGTTATTGAACTAAGTGTGTTCAGGCAAGTGTTTGACGCGCGAGTGTATTGAAGGCGGTTTGTGCGTTGAGTGCTTGCAAGGGTGACGTGACTGCGCGCCAGATGCAAACTACGTCGTTTCAAGCGCGCGTTTGTGCAGTGTGTGATTGAGGCGAAAAACGCTTTGAAATACCCAAAAAATCAATCGCCGTGCCCGCCAACATGGCGTGCCTTTGCGCTTGTGAAAGCCAATCCGCGTCGCGAATAAGAACGCCCGGCGGATTCTCGCCCAGTGGAAATGGATAATCAGAACCCATGGCAATGCGGTCCGCGCCAACAGTGTTCACCAGATAGCGCAACGCTTCTGAGTCATGCACAATGCTGTCAAAGTACAAACGCCGCACATGATCGCGCGGATTTGTTTGCGAATGCGTGGCGCACAAATCCGGGCGCGCTTGAAAACCTTTTTCAATGCGTCCCAGCGTGTACGGAAACGCGCCGCCGCCATGCGCAAAACATAATTTTAAATTTGGGTGTCGATCAAGCACGCCACCAAACGCCAGTGCGCAGATGGCGCGTGAAGTTTCCGCGGGCATGCCAACAAGCCACGGCATCCAGAAGCGGGGGATTTCATCGCGGCCGACCACGTCCCATGGATGCACAAAAATCGCCGCGCCAAGTTCTTCCGCGGCGGCGAAAAAATCAGCGAACGCGGCATTGTCCAAGTCCACGCCATTCACGTTGGTTCCAATTTGCACTCCAGGAAAACCAAGTTGCTTCACGCAGCGCTCAAGTTCGCGCACCGCAAGCGTGGAATCTTGCATGGGTACGGTTGCTAGGGCGATAAACCGATCAGGTGTTTCGCGCACAACGCCCGCGAGGTGATCGTTGAGCAACTGCGACAAATCGTGCGCGTTGGCGGCCTTGGCGCCGTACGAAAACATCACTGGAATCGTGGAAAGAACCTGCATATCAACGCCGCTTGCGTCGCAATCCGCCACGCGCCGCGCGCCGTCCCAACAATTGGATTCAATCTCTCGAAATAATTTTCCGTCAATCATCATGCGCGCCTTGCAATGAGCGCAGTGATCCAGCGAAACCCAACCGCCGCAGCCATACCGCTCGCGCAGATCAGGCCACCGCTCGGGAAGCATGTGCGTGTGCAAATCTATTGTCCGCGGCGCGAGCATTTGAAGATGCTAGCGGGAACTTTCAGGCAAACCATTTTGTGGCGGGGGCGCAACGTATGCCTCGTACATTCCATGGAAGGAAGCAGTTTGCGTTGCACAAATCGGTCATGGCGTTGTCATGCCATGGAACTCAAGTCGCAAGCAACTTGGCGCGCCAAAGCCGCACATATCTTCTTGTGAACGCAATGCGTGCGCAAGAGAATAAGTTGCGATCATGCGCCGCCCTTGCGCCGCCTGAAATTACTTGGTGCGCGGAGCGGGCTTAGGAACGCGTGTTCCGCAGGAAGGACACGTGCAGAGTTTCGGATCCGCCCAAAACGCTTCCATGGCCTTGCGGAAATGATTGACAATGTCGGAGCACGCAAACTCCTGGTCATACACCAGCGCATCGCAGTTCTCGCAGTAGAAAATCAAGTGCTCAGTTTCGGTGGGTGGACGCCTGCGTTCCACCACAAGTCCAAGAGTGTTCGGTCCGCGCTGCGGTCTGTGCGGCACTCCGCCTGGAATAAACATGGCTTCGCCTTCGCGCAGAATGATGTCGCGAATTCCATGCGCATCACGCACGCGAATCGACACATCTCCTTGCAACTGCATGAAGTATTCCTCGGAATTGGTCATGTGGTAATCGTTGCGCGCGTTGGGTCCGGCGATCAACATCACAAAGAAATCCTTGCCGCTGAAAAGATATTTGTTCGACACCGGTGGCACCATCAAGTGGCGGTTTGCCGCGGTCCACGCGGACAAATTGATCGCGCTTGCCACGCCACCGACGCCGTCCCATCCAGTTGGATCGCCGAGCGAATCATTGGCGGGAAATGGCGCGGCAACTACGGCGGTTGGATTGATCGTGCTCATACGGATCAGTTTACCTTTTTAAAACCCTGCCACCAAGCACTGCAATGCGGCAGGATTTGATGCTCGCAGGTTTCAAAAAGTGGTGGGTGGGCCTGTTGATCGAACGAGGAATCTTTGGCTTGCCGATGATTCTGGAATTTAAAATTTGATTCGGCGGAGAATTTCAAAATGGCGCGGTATTTCATTCAAATATCTCCCCAAGTTTCTTTCGTCTCAACCCTCGATTCGCCAAGACACTAGTGCTACACTTATTTCGTTGGCAACCACTTCGAACACGCCGACATACCTCAATCCTTCAAGGAGTTTCTGTTTTGAATGAATCTGCAAATGGCGGCGTTTTAGTTGCTGACGAACTTGAGACCCTGAACAAAGAAAATATGCAAACCAGTGGCGCCGACGCCGCCGATGTTGGCATTGGCGAACCCGAATTTGACACGGCGCCAATTCAAACTCCGCGCAACGTGAAGTTGGCCATGCTTGCGGCCGTGGTGTTTCCGCCGCTTGGCGTGTTGACAGCCATGGGTTTGCTGTGGGGCGGCCTGTTTAATTCCACCGACCTCATCATTCTTGCAAGCATGTATGTGTTGACGGGGTTGGGAATCACGGTTGGGTATCACCGCTTGTGCACGCACAAGGCGTTCGCCACGCGCGGGCCAATTGCGTTTTTCTTTCTGGCGTTCGGAACTATGGCGGGTCAAGGTCCAGTGGTGTGGTGGTGCGCAACGCATCGCCGCCATCATCAATATTCAGACAAGCAATTTGATCCGCATTCTCCGCACGCTGGCTACGAGCCTGGACTTGTCGGCTTTTGCAAGGGCTTCATGCACTCGCATATCGGTTGGCTCTTTGAGAAGGAGCAACCCGACTACAAGCGTTACGTTCCTGATTTGCTACAAGACCCAATGATCATGTGGCTTGATCGAATGTTTGTGCCAATTCTTTTCGCGGGATTACTTTTGCCCGCGGCGGTTTCTGGTTTGATCACGGGCACATGGCAAGGCGCCGGTCTGGGATTATTGTGGGGCGGCTTGGTTCGCATGTTCATGTTGCATCACTCAACATGGAGCGTGAATTCCGTGTGCCACGTGTGGGGTCAAAAAGAATTTCGTTCTGGCGATGAGAGCCGCAACAATCCCATCATGGGAATTCTTGCGCTGGGCGAAGGTTGGCACAACAATCATCACGCGTTTCCAGCCAGTGCGCGCCACGGTTTGAAGTGGTGGCAATTTGATTTAAGTTGGATTGTCATTCGATCACTGCAACTTGTTGGTTTGGCCAGCAAGGTGCGCTTGCCTTCCAAGGAGCGCATGCAAGAGCGTCGGCGGGTGAATAGTCCTGCGTCTTGATTCGGTCGTAACTCAATGTAGAAGTTCAAAACCGCGGCCTCACACGTCGCGGTTTTTTATGCAATGATTGCGCTAGAAAGCGAGAACCCCAATGCAAACAATTCAAAACCAATCGCCTCAGATTGATATGTCGGTCATGGTGCCTGTTGTAATCATCTACTTGGCGATTTTGTTGTTGGTGACCGTGGCGCATTGGAAGGCGTTCGCCAAAGCGGGGCGGCCAGGCTGGGTGATCTTTATTCCGTTCTACAACTTGTACGTCTGCATGCAGATTTCCAGCAAGCCGGGTTGGTGGTGGGTGCTGCTTTGCATTCCTTTTGTGAATATTATTTTTTCCATCTTGATGATGCGCGGCCTGGCTCGCAACTTTGGCAAGGGCGTCGGCTTCACTGTGGGCTTGTTGTTGTTGCCCATTGTGTTCTGGCCAATTCTTGCGTTTGGAGACGCGCGCTACAACGCAACGCCAGAGTGAACGCTACTTACTCCGATTCGGTTATTAGAAACAGAAAGCCGCATTCACTGCATTGCGTGGAGTGCGTCTTTCGTGGATAGCCGCATTTTGGGCAAGCTTCACGTATCCACATTTGGCGGGACTTGCGGGTGAGTAGCAACAAACCTGCTGGTCCACACAGGCATATCAGCGAAGTTATGCCAATGACAATTCCGAAAAAACTGGCGAGTTCGCACCAGCAGCTATTTCTTCGTGCCGCTAAATAAACTAGCGGAATTGATAACGTTGTTTCCAATGCGGAGCCAATGAAGAGTTTGCGAACCAATTTGCCGATTAAGTTGGGATCACGAGATCGGCCAATGTGTCGAAGCAAGTACGTCCACATTGCGCCCGAAAAAAGCCAAATTAAAAAAATAATTTGTGTTCCCCCATACGCGAGGCTCGGGAAAATTTCATAATCAATAGAGCCTCCGCTTCTAAAAGGAAGTAATTCTGCAAATATATTTATAACTTCTAGGCAGCCCACGAGCAGGGAGGTGCTTAGCACAGACGCCAAGCCCGCCGCACCGATCACGCTTGAGCGCAGCGAGCGCCCAGAGGCTTGTGGCTTGAATGGGCCAATAAGTGGCGTCATTAATGCCGTGATCAAGAGGGCATAAACAATGGCTAAACAATGAATGTCAAACAGTTTTATGCCATGTACAAATGGTTCGTAAAGGAATTCTAGAAAAACATTACGATCACTTTGAACTTGAAAAATCGTATATGTGGGTGCTGCTGGTGCGATTATTGAAGGTGGTGCTGCTGGTGCGCTTATTTGAAGTGGTGATATAAAAAACTTCATAAAAAAAGCGCCGAGAACTAACATTCCTGTGAAGTTGACTGTTATATAAACAGCGATAAACACCATGATCAAATTCAGCGGGCGTATGAATCTTACGAGCGATGCTCTCAAGGCGTGCAGGATATCTGTTTGTTGGGTTTGCATGGGGAGCGGGCATGGCTCTAGGATCAAGACTGTTGCTTTCAAACTAAAAACAAGAAAAAATTTATGGCTGAAGAAAATTTGGACAATGTGCGTGAGCGAATTCGCCAGATTGATCTGGAGTTGATCGCGCACGCCGCGGAGCGTTCGCGCTTGGTGAAGCAAGTGGGGGAGATCAAGCGCCGCAAGAACATTGCCACCGTGGATTATTCGCAGGAGCGCGCAGTGCTTGAACGTGCGCGCGCCGCCGCCGAGCAGCATGGACTGGATCCAAACGTGGCGCAGGATTTGCTTGCGCGTTTGATACACGCGTCGGTGACGGCGCAAGACCAAGACAGTTTGAAATTTTCCGCGGCTGGTGTTGGCAAGAGCGCGGTGATTGTTGGTGGCGCTGGTCGAATGGGCAAATGGATGAGCCGATTTCTTTCCGCGCAGGGATTTCAAGTTGGATCGCTTGATCCCGCGGGAACCCCAGAGGAAAACGCGTGGTCACGCGACGCGTTGCACGGCGCGGACTTTGTGGTGTGCTCCACGCCGCCCGCGGCAACGGCGCAGTTGTACGCAAGTTGGATTGCGCATCCGCCCAAAGGCATTGTGGTGGACATCGCCAGCATTAAGACGCCCTTGATTGAACCCATTCGCGCGTTGCAAAAAATTGGCGCGCGCGTTGCGTCCATCCATCCAATGTTTGGTCCCAGCATTGTTCTGTTGCGCGACGCGGATGTTGTGATTTGCGACACGGGTGACGCCGACGCCACTGAAGCCGTCGAGAAATTATTCAAGCCAACCACGGCAAACATTGTGCGCTTGCCTCTGATGGATCACGACCGAGTGATGGCGGACTTGCTCAGTTTGGCGCACGCAACAGCGATCGCATTTTCGTTGGCGTTGCCGCAAAGCGAGCATCCTGTGCGCAGCACCACATTCTTGGCGCTGGAAACTTTGGCGTCGGCCGTGGTGCGCGAAAGCCCCGATGTGTATTACGAAATTCAAGCGCGCAATCCGTTTTCTGGCGCGGCCATTGAGCGTTTACGCGCCGCGATTGACCGCGTAGCGGAGGCGATCGCCTCTAAAGATTCGGCGGCATTCGCGCAATTAATGGGAGAGGGACAAGCCCGCACGCCAAGGGACCAACGCAACTCGTAAGCGCGCCATGTTCGTTCATCAGCCCGCATGCGGATGTGAAGAAACTATGTGCAGTCTTTGATGTGCATGGCATACTGAACGCTTTATCTTGAAATGCGCCATGATCACGCGCGTTGTGAAACACGGATATATTGTTCCATCTTCAATTCATGATTCACAAAATTTTCAAAGGAGCTACTCATGCGAATTCAATTCTTTTCAGCAATCGTTCTTGTCGGTGTGTTAAGCGCGTGCGCAGGTGCGCCAAAAACTGCCGAGGAAAAAAAATCACTTTCAGCTTCCGTGGCCACGTCTATTGAACTGGTGAAGAAGACTGATCCGACGATTGAGAAATTCTTCAAGGATAACTACGCCTACGCGGTTCTACCAAGCGTGGGCAAGGGCGGATTCCTCATTGGTGGCGCTGGCGGCGATGGCGAGGTGTACAAGGGCGGCAAGTTGGTGGGCTATTGCTCCATGGGCCAAGGCACCATCGGCGCGACCATTGGTGGTCAATCATTTGATGAATTTATTTTCTTCAAGGACGAGACCAACTACAACATATTCACAGCGAACAAGTTTGCGTTCACCGCTCAAGTTTCCGCGGTGATGGTGGCTTCTGGAACCGGCGCTGCAACCAGTTACCGCGATGGCGTGGCGATCTTTACCAGCAATTCCCAAGGCGCCATGGCCGAAGCCGCTGTTGGTGGTCAACAATTTAAGTATGTCTCTTTGGAAGCTGCGGCGGCAAAGGCAAAGTAATTCTGTAAACGCATGCATTTAAAATCTGGAGCATTGCTCTGGATTTAGGCTTCGTTGAAGAATGGTGCCTTGTGTGAGAATGAGTATTGACGGACGCGGACATGTTCCGCGTCCGTTTTTTTGCGTGAACAAGATTTGTTCACGCATGTCTTGGCGATAGACTGATGCACGTGTTCATAAATATTTCCACATATTTGTTCGCCCCACTCAACGGCTTGGCCGAGTTGCGCGAACAATTGCGCGCCGTGTGTCGCGTTGGCGAGCTGAAGGGCACGATCATGCTCAGCCCAGAGGGCATAAATCTATTTGTGGCGGGAACGCGGGCAAATATAGATATTTTAATGAAAGTCCTGCGCGGTATTCCAGGGTTGGAGAATTTAACGCCAAAGGAAAGTCACAGCGACACGCAGCCGTTTCGCAGGATGTTGGTGAAGATCAAGAAGGAAATTATCGCGTTTGGCGTCCAGGGCATTGAGCCCGCTCGGCGCACCAGTAAAAAACTTTCGGCGAAAGTGTTGAAGCAGTGGCTCGATGAAGGCAAGGCCGTCACGCTGTTGGATACGCGTAATGATTACGAAATTCGTATGGGGACATTTCGTGGCGCGTTGCGCGCGGGTATCTCGCATTTCCGCCACTTTCCAGATGCGGTGCAGAAACTGCCGGCGCATTTAAAGCATGAACCCGTGGTCATGTTTTGCACTGGCGGAATTCGCTGCGAGAAGGCGGGGCCCTATATGGAACGCGAGGGCTTTAAAAATATTTTTCAGCTTGACGGCGGTATTTTAAAATATTTCGAGGAGTGCGGCGGCGCGCATTATGACGGCGAATGTTTTGTTTTTGATCGACGCGTATGCGTTGACTCGGCGCTGCAAGAAACCAACTCCGCGTCTTGCTTTGCTTGCCAAATGCCGCTCACGCCGCAGGAGCAGAAAGATGCGCGCTATGTCAAAGGGATTTCGTGCCCATTTTGTATTGATCAGGCCGCGCGGCAAAGTCACGACAACTTGCAATTGGATTAAACTTTGCCCATGACCAACACTCCGCAACATATGCATGATGAAACGCGTTGCCCCATCACGGGCGCCATTGTCATTACCTTGGCCGTGGCCGCGTTGTTGGATATGGGCACATCAACGGCGCTCAGCCTGACAGATCATGCGCCCAGTTTGCCGGTCGTCATGTTTCGGATTGCCGATGCATATGCAAGTCCTGTCGCATTAGTCACCAGCTTCATATCCGGCATTTTCTGGTTGCTCAAAATGCAGAAGGCCTTCAAACTTTTCTTTGATGTGACCTTGGCTCTTTCCATGCTTGCACTACTGGACAATTTGGTTGGCCTCATTGTGTGCCTGTTCGATAAGCAGGATAATCCAGCGTATTTACTGCTTTCTGCAAGTTTTGTGTACATGGAAAACATCGCTGTATTCGCCGCGTACTACTGGAAGTTTGACCACCCATATCAAGTGCGTATTGCCGCGGGTGAAAAAATTCATCCAGGGATTGTCTTTCCGCACAACATGTCCTCATTCGATTCACTGGTAGGTTGGCAACCAAAGTTTGTTGACTATTTATTTCTGTCATTCAACACCGCAAGCACATTCGGTCCCACGCTTCCAATTCCATTGCGAAATCCAATTCAAATTGGAATGATGTTGCAGGTCACTATCGCCATGGCTGTGCTGATCATGTTGGCCGCGCGCGCGATTGGATTGATTAATTAATGTACTGCGACATTGTTGGCGCATAGTTTATTTTTACGGCGCGCAACGCTTCGTTCACGGCATCAACTGAGTGGATCAAGCCATTTGTTTTCTTGGAACCAGCGCACCGCGTCGCGCGTGGATTCTTCCACCGATCGCGGTTGCAATCCAAGTTCAGTCAAACTTGCCGACGGATCGAAATACATGGATCGACGCGTCAGGCGTACGCCAGTGACCGTGGCCATGGGCATGCGATGCGAAACGTTGTCGGCCCACAATTCACTGATCCAACCAGCGGCAAGCGCCACAACATATGGAACTTTTTTGCGCGGCGCGGGTCGGTTGGTGATGCGCGCCAGCATTTCAAGCCAATGCACCAGACGGGTGTTGTGCGCCCCAATTAAATAGCGCACGTTGGTGCGACCGCGTTGCATGGCGCGGATCAAGCCATCCGCGGCGTCGCGCGCGTCGATCAGATTAAATTCGCAATCCAGGTACGCCGGAATTTTACCGCGGCAAAACGCAACCGCAAGACGCGTTGGCGGAGTTTGATTTCTGTCGCCTGGACCAATCGGAAGCGTGGGGCTGCACACAATCACTGGCGCTCCCTCGGCGGCAAGTTCAAACGCGGCACGCTCGGCGCGAAACTTGCTCAAGCAGTAGGGGCCAATCATGTCTTGCTCTTGAAAGCGAGCATTTTCAACAGCGCCCATAGTTTTCTTGACCGATGTAAGAATGCTTTCGGTGCTGACATACAGCACGCGTTGTGCGCCGGCATCAAGTGCGGCGCGCATGACATGCACCGCCGCGACATGATTGATGGCATCAAATTCGCCGCGATTGCGCCGCCACAAGTTTGGATCCGCCGCAAGGTGGTACACCTGTTCACAGCCACGCACAGCTTGATTGACTGCTGAAATATTGCGAATATCGGCGCGGACAAGGTCAATTTTGTTCAGCGGCAAATGGGCCACATTCGCGTTGGGGTGCTCAAGTACGCGCACGTGTTGATTGTCTCGCGTGAGTTGATCCACAAGATGTGAGCCAATAAATCCTGCGCCGCCGGTGACAAGAATCATGGAAGAGCTCGCGATACCGTTGGAGTGATGGCGCGTTGCAAGTCATTCATTTCAATCGTAATGTGATGGCTCGTACGTAACTCCATATTGCCCGAGAGGGGAGTAATCATGAACGAACTCCGCGAGCAAGCGTGGCTGCAAGTTCACGCAGGTGCGAGTGCGATGGGGCCAGGCGCTCGCGCGAAATTTTTTCCACCATCGCAACCACGCCACGATTGATCGGGCAGGGGAAATCCGCCGCGAGGCGAATAAGGTGGCCGTTATAGGCGTCAACTTCAGTGCGGCTACTGCCCATGTCCGGGCTCATTGAACAATAGGTCCCGCGCAACGATGGCCGAAAAAAGACGCCCATGATTTTTGGAAGCATTGGCGTGCGCAAAATTCGCATGACCGTGTCGGGGTGAAACGGACCAATAGTTTGCATTTCTAAGCCCGCGTTTTTCAGAATGGAATAATTTTCGCGCAGCAACGCAAAGAACATTTTTTGCGCCAGTGGATCAATCAGCAATTGCGCGTTGTCCACCCCCGCGCTTGCTGCCAGTGGCGATATTGCGGCGTTGTACATGAGTTTTGTGGCTTTAAACGGACGAATGTTCGCCACGCTTTCAACTGCAAATAAATTTCCGCCAGCCAACGCGCTGGCGAGCGTGTGAATACGTTCTTGATTTGCTTCGGTCATGTCTTGGCGCGCGCCAATGTGCAGCGCGCCCGCGCGGGTGATGCGTGTGGCTGGTCGATCCGCATCGCATTCCGAAACAAATGATGCGATGGCCTCGGCTGGGTGGTGAAGCAACTCAAGTTGCGGATCGAACCCGTTTTGAATGGGAACCAAATGTTCCATATTGGCAATGCGCTGTAGGACAGGCCCATTGTCGAATGTTTTTACGCATAGTAAAATTGTTTCGTTGGTTGGAGGCGACCATTCTTGAAATAAAATAAACTTGGCGCGCGTTTCCATTTGCCCATCAACGGACATTCCGCCGCGCTTTCCCGCTTCTATTTTTTTGGCATTGGAATCAACCATGGTCACATTCCATCCGGCGCGCGTAAGGCAAACGCCGGCGGCGATTCCAATTCCTCCAGCGCCAAGAATGTGTGCGGTGTGATTCATAATGGAAAGAGAAAAGTCGTCAACGATTGCGGCTCATACTAGGTAAATTTTCATGTGGGATAAATTAGTTTTTGACAACAACCCAATTAGATTTGCAGTGGTTCATATTTTTATGCGCACATCAAAGCATGCGTCTTGCAAGAGTTTGGTACGCCACTGCGCGGCACTCAAATTCACTTTAATTTCAGGATTTTGTGGCATTTTGAAGCACTCGTTCCACAGCGGATAGCGTGGCTTCAATTTCAATGGGGGCATTTGCCGCAGCGTGCCCGTGCCCATCGCTTGTGTTCAATAGTTTTTCTGGATCTTTTAGAATATGACCAGTGAGCATGGCAACCACACGCTCGTGCGGCGCAATAATTCCGCGGGCGACCAATTCACGAACTCCGGCCACGCTTGCCGCACTGGCGGGCTCGCAGCCAACACCACTGGCATCAATCACTTGCTTGGCTTGCATGATTTGCTCGTCGCTCACAGACGTCACCACGCCATTGGTGAAACGAATTGCCGCCACCGCGCGGTCCCATGAAGCGGGGTCGCCAATCCGAATTGCCGTGGCGATTGTTTCCGCGCGCACGCTTGTCCGCTTTGCAAAGTTGTCGGCAAAATCATGCGCGAATGGCGCAGCGCCACTGGCCTGCACCGACAAGAGTCGTGGAATACGCTTGATCAAACCAAGTCCGTGCGCTTCGCGCAAAGCTTTTCCAAATGCGGATGTGTTGCCCAGATTTCCTGCGGGTAGCGCCACCCAATCAGGTGATTGCCACGCAAGTTGTTGCAGCAACTCAAACATGATGGTCTTCTGTCCTTCAATGCGAAATGGATTGAGCGAGTTGGCCAAGTACACGCCTAGCTTTTCGCTGGACTCGCGCACCAAGCGCAAGCAGTCGTCAAAGTCGCCGCGCACCAATAATGTGCGCGCGCCATATGCCACTGTTTGAGCCAATTTTCCCATGGTAATGCGTCCCGCGGGAACCATCACCAACGCCGGAATTCCCGCTTGCGCTCCGTACGCCGCAAGCGATGAACTGGTGTTGCCAGTGGATGCGCATGCGATTGCGGTTGCGCCACAGCGTTTCGCCTGCGTCACCGCGACGGTCATGCCGCGGTCTTTGAATGAGCCCGATGGATTGAATCCCTCATGCTTCATCAATAAGTTTTTTACGCCCGCGAATTTGGAAATAGCGGGGCGCTCTAGCAATGGCGTGTTGCCTTCTGGGTGGCTGACAATGTCCGCGTCACTGATTGGCAGGACAAGTTCGCGAAATCTCCAAACCCCAGAACGGCCCGCCGCGGATCCGCGCATTGCGGCAATACTCACTCGGCTGTCAAAAAGATTTTGTAATTCTTCGCTGCAAAGAGCGGGCATTGCTGGCGTGATATCAAGCAGACCGCCACACTTGGAACACGTGGCAAGCGCAGTGAGGTCATTCAATTTCTCCCCGCACGTGGCGCACACAATCGTGATGCCTGTCTTGTTGGTGTTGTCGCTCATGAAATCACCACTCGCAATAAATCATTCAACACGCCCGCCGCCGTGACGGCGGGTCCGGCGCCAGGACCGGAAATAACCAACGGGTTGTCACGATAGCGGGAGGTGGTGAACACAAATTGATTATCCGTTCCACTGAGCGAGCCAAGCAAGCTGCCAACCGGCACACCAACCAGACCCACTTTCACGCTGGCGCGCGTGATATTTGCGCAGTATCGCAGCACTTCGCCTTTGCTTGTCGCGGCGCGCACTCGTTCGCTCCATGCGTGATCAAGCGACTCAAGTTGCTCCACAAAATCCGCTAATGAAATTTCCCGCATGTTGGCCGGCACCAAACTTTCAATCGCCACGTCGCTGAGTTCGCCGACGTAGCCAATCAGTCTTCCTAAGATCAAGCCTTTGCGAGCCACATCACGGCCAGACAGATCTTCGCGTGGATCTGGTTCGGTGTAGCCAAGTTGCATGGCGTTTCGAAGCGCGGCGGAGAACTTTCGTCCGCGGCCGAGTTCGCTGAATAAATATCCCATGGTTCCAGATGGACACGCAACTATGTTCAATATGCGATCGCCTGAAGCCATTAGTTTTTCAACCGTGTCAATAATGGGCAAGCCCGCGCCGACCGTGGCTTCGTGCAACACTTTGCGACCGCGTTTGCGCGCATCATGAAGCAAGGCATTGGCGGAGGCGCCGTCGCAAGCCAGCGGAATTTTATTGGCGATGACCAAGTCCATGCCGTGCGCAACGGCGCGCAGCAATGTTTCTCTTGTGTCGCCGCTGGAAAGATCAATAAGCACCGGACGCGTGAGTGCGTGGGAAGCAATGTGCTCAACGGCCTGAGTTGGCGCGCCTGAATGCGCGTGAGGCATTGACTTAAGAGAACCTCCGCGTTGCTTATGCGCGCTCATTCCAGACAACGCACGCAAACTGAAACCCCGCTTTTCCAGCATAAATCCGCTGCGATCAAGCACGCCAATAACACGCAATGCGGCTCGATCATTTGCAGGTAGTTCGGCGATTTGCTTCAGAAGTTCCTGTCCAATGCGACCGCATCCAAGCAAGATCACATCGGCGCCGCGCCTGCGCGCTGTTCGACCGCCGCCAACTTTGTCCAAACTGAAGGTGGTATGTATGGCGCGCACTGTTTTGGGAACATTTTCTTTGTTCACAATGAAGGAAATATTGCGCTCCGAAGATCCTTGCGCGATGGCTATGACATTCACTTGCGCGTCGGCAATGCAGCCAAGCACGCGCGCCGCAACGCCAGGTGTTCTTGCCATGCCGGAACCAACAACTGCCACTGTGGAAACGCCAAGCAATACTTCGACTGAGTCAATTTCATTTCGCTCAAGCTCTATCGCAAACGCGGCGCGCAATTCTTTTTCCGCAAGTGTCGCCGCGCCTTCTGGAACAGTAAAGCAAATCGAATGCTCCGAACTTGCCTGCGAAATCAGCGACACGGAAATTCCGGCATGCGCCAACGCGCCGAATGTGCGCGCCGCAATACCCGGCACTCCAAGCATTCCATTTCCCGCCACGGTGACAAGCGCTTGCGCGGTCATTGCGGAAAGCGCGCGTACGGGCGAGCCTGCCATGGAGCGACCCTGCACAATTTCCGTTCCAGCGGCATCTGGCTGATTGAATGGACGAATGCGCAAAGTGGTTCGCGCGTCCAGTGGAATCAGCGCGCGCGGATGCAGCACTTTTGCGCCGTAATACGCAAGTTCCGAGGCCTCGCGTGGATCAAGCAGGGGCACCACTCGTGCCTCCGGAATAATCCGTGGATCAGCGGTGAGAAATCCCGGCACGTCCTTCCACAGCGTCACTTCTTTTGCGCCAAGCGCGCGGGCGGTCACGGTGGCGGTTAGGTCGGAACCGCCGCGCCCAAGCGTGACCACCGCGGCTTCGCTTCTATCGGCGCCAACCATGCCCTGCGCGATAAATCCTGGCACAACAACAATGTCTCCAGCGCGCAACTTGTCTGGGAAAATATTTTGCGCGGCAATTTCAGTGCGCGCGATATCCGGAGCGGCGTCTCCAAATCGACCGTCAGAGTGTAGAAAGTCCGTGGCATCGACAACACAGGCGGAAATATTCGTAACACGCAACGCGTCGGCGACAATTCGCGCCGCCAAGCGCTCGCCACGGGAAATAATTAAATCGCTCATTTGCGCCGTGAGTTTGCCAGCGCGCGATACTTGCTCGGCGAGTTTTTTGAGCTCCTTGAATGACTCGTCTATATATGCATGTGTGATGGCGGCCGCGCCATCAATCGACTTTGCCATGGATATGTGCCGCTCAAATAGAGCATCCGCTTGCGCAAGAGCGGCGGCAAGATCACCGGTTGCCGCGGCGCGCGCAATGTTTAATAGCAAGTCGGTCACGCCCGCCAACGCCGAAGTGACAACAACTCGTTCGCCGCTGGTTTCCGCAAGAATGTTCACAACAGCGCGAATGGCTTCGGCGTTTGCAAGCGCCGCACCGCCAAACTTGTGCACAGAAATTGGATTGGCGATGGTTCGCATGGCTTCAATGGATTGTTCATGCCAGCATGCGAAGCGCATGTGCAAGCAAGGCAATCAATTCAAAGCGAGATTATGAGCGCAAATTACTGTAGTCAACAGCGATCAACTTCCCCTGTAGGTTGAGTATCCAAAGGGGCTCAGCAGTAATGGAACATGGTGATGGCGCGCCGCGTCATGGACATGAAATTCAATCGTGACCGACGGAAAAAAAGTTTCAATATTTTGCTGCGCGAACCAAGCGCCTGTTTGAAATGTGAATCTGTAGTGGCCGGTATGCAGTGAGCCTGCGCCCAAAAAGTTTTTTACGCGACCATCACTGTCGGTTGAAGCGCTATGCAAATCCGACCATTTTTCGCCCTTAAGAATTTGGCAAGTCACCAACATTCCCGCCGCGGGGTTGCCACTGGAGGTGTTCAAGACGTGCGTTGAAAGTCCATGTTGCGCGGGTGTCACCATGGAGTCAGGCTAAATCAGTTTTGCATGCCGGTCAATCTTTGTCTGAAAGCTCCAAAGGGTAAAGGCCGTGAAATTGTCTCGCGGAATAATTCACTTTGTGGAAGTGGGATCATCTTGCGATGGGTATCTTCTGTATATGAGCGGTGACCATCACGGGCACGAATCCAAGAATGCTGATTACCGCGACTTTATCTCCGATGAGTTCATGGCGCATATTCAGCCGCAATTACGCGCGGTGGACGGCGTGGCGAATTTGTTTCAAGTGGGCCAAAGCGGGGGCTTGGAAACACCGGAGTCTCTTGGGTATTTGTGCGAACTATTTGATCTTGTGCAAAATAATTTACGCGCCGTGTTGCGTCAGCGCGTCGCGGATCGTGAGTTCATTGACCAACGCACGCGCGCATGCTTTGAATTGAATCGTAAGTTACGCGTTGACTACGGTGACCGCGATTATCAAACCATCATTGGTCAAGAGGACGTCGACGGACGCATTGTGGTCGGTCCCAAGAATGAATTTTACTGTAAGGCGGGTGGCGGTAAACCCGTCGCGCCAATTCCCGAATTTTTGCTTGGCCACCATGTGACTTTGTTCGGGCCACCGGATGACGCCAAACTTTCCATCAACGCCATGAACGCCTTCCATCGCAAGTTGCCTGGCGAGCCCGCGATCGTGGCTCAGTTGCTGCGTGATTTCAATGGCGCTCCCATGTGGGGCGCGGACGATGAAGATTCAAAAACACCTTTGCGTGCGGATCTCATTCTTGCTGGCGAGAACCTGACCAACTGTTTCAAGAAAAATATTTCATTCACGGATCAGCGCACGGGCAAGAACTACGCGCTGGAAACAAGCCATTTATCCCAGCCAATCAAGCGATTTCCAGGGCTCGCCATTCCTTGCGCGTTCTTGTTCTACAACAATAATCCGCTGCCGCTGCACTTGTATGACTTCGCGTTGCATCTTTACGCCAACTGGAACAACCCCAAGGCATTGGCATTTTATGTTCCAAAGTTGGAGAACGAGGAGGAAGCCGCCTACATCCGCGTCATGATTGAGCATGCCGAGCGATTGATTCAGCGCGCTCATCCGCAATATCAAACAGGCACTGTTCGCTTGATGATTGTTCTTGAAAATCCCCGCGCCGTATTTCGAGTGAACGAAATTATGGACGCGCTGCATCCGTATTTCGCCGGCGCATCACTGGGTTGGCATGATTATCTCGCGTCCACCGCGCGTTTGATGAAAGAGGACGCCAATTATCGCATACCGGTGAAGGCTGATCCCAACATCGTCATCAAGCACATCAAGGCCTCGCATGATCTGTTGGCCGCGGTCGTGGGTTCGCGCGGCGGCATAAAGATTGGAGGCATGTACGGCGTGTTGCCTTCCGACAGCGACATGCAAAGCGATTCTTTTCAAGTTGCAATAAAAGGTTTCATCAAAGATGTCATCACGCAACTGAAGCGCAATTTGAACGGCTTTTGGGTGGCTCACCCTGATTTTGTGCGACTTGGTTTGGCGCTTGTTGAGGCGTGGAAACGATTTCAAAATGCGGACCGCACCGCGTTGGACAATTTGGTGAAGGCGCTTCTTCTGCCCAAATATCAAGTCGACATGTTGGCCTTCATTCATGGCGAGGATGTTGCCGGCCTTGATCCAACCGACGCGCTCTATCCGCGCGCGTTACTAGTAGCCGACGAAAAGCAATCCAACTTTATCGCCAACAATGATCCGCGCGAAATTCGCTACAACATTTTCCAGTCGCTGCAATATCTCACCGACTGGCTCAGCGGCAATGGTTGCGTCGCGCTTCCAGCCACGATCGACGGCATTCCTGTTCGCGTGATGGACGATCTGGCAACTGCCGAGCGTTCACGCTGGGAGGTGTGGCACGAGTTGCGCCACGGGCGATTTGATGTGGAGGAATTTGTGCGCATTGCCCACCAGGAAATGCGCTACATTCAAAAAGATTTCTCCACCGTAGACAAGATCACGCAGGTGAAATGGAATGAGCGCACGCGCAAGTGGTATCCCGTTGCAATGAACATCATGTTGCAGCTCATGAGCAGCGACAAGCCTGTTGAGTTTGCCTCGGAGTTGCTGCTTCCATTCACGTTGGATTGCATTCGCAATGAAAGCGATCCGTGGAAAACCATGGCGCAGATCGAGCCAAGTAAATATCAATTACCAGCGCACGTGGCTCGATACCACGCTTACTTCAGCGCCTGCGGCAGTCACGCATTTGCCAGCGCCATGTCGCGCAAGCCTGTGTTGGACATGCGCGCCGCGGAGCAGTTGATTCAATCATTCAGCGTGGCCGATGTGCTTGAAGCCGCCAGTTTTCACGGCGACATTGGCGAGAGCGCCCGCACGCTTGATGCCACGGCCGCTGGAGAGCAATCAAAAGTGTTGCACACAAATTCCCAGGAACACGGGCGCGATTCAATCCACATCATGCCGAATGATTCGGCTGGTCCTCCACAACAAAAGTCCAATCACACTCTCGAGCAACTGCGCCTGCTTGGCGCGCGCTACTTGGAGAAATTTAAATTTAAATTTCTAATTTCAGCACAAGGAAAGTCGGGCGAGGAAATATTGGCGGCGCTGACGGCGCGGTTGGAAAATTCTCCAGAGCTGGAACTGGTCAACGCGCGTGAAGCGTTGTGGCAAATCACGCGCAAGCGCTTGTGCGCGCAACCACTTGACTCTGTTGTTGAGCATATTCAAGTCGCAATGCAGCGGCGCAATGTTTCTGGCGCTTCA